>ENA-ORBV01002929-ORBV01002929.1-microbial-mat-metagenome-genome-assembly--contig:-NODE-2929-length-35141-cov-6.996435_pt1 | contig 35141 bp, 31 predicted proteins | sample MGYA00237777_ERZ505514 | MGnify/ENA primary metagenome ERZ505514 (study PRJEB26160, sample SAMN06269048) | microbial mat metagenome | isolation source: Oligotrophic lake microbial mat | place... | reverse complement strand
AGCGGCATGATGCCGAATTGGGTCACGAAGCCGATGATCAGTCCGTACGGCCGGCGCGCGGCCAATCGGAAGTCTCGGGGAGTCAGCCCAGCGCCGAGCCCAAACATGATGACGAACACCAGTCCGACGAGCAGGTTCTGCTCGAAGGGTGTCACGACGTCTTGCTCATTAACTGTGGTCGTCGTCTGAGCCAACAGGCTGAGTGAGGCGGCGATCATGAGAGTTCCCTTCCTTGTGTCTCGATGCTGGCTGTCGACGATGTCACAGCGCTGGCGCGCAACTCACGGCGCAGAATTTTGCCGATCGGGCTTTTCGGGAGTTCGTCGACGAAACGCACCGACTTCGGCACCTTGTATGCCGCAAGTGCTTCTCGGCAGTGCGCGATCACGGCGGCCTCGGTCGGAGGATTCTGAGGGGCGACAACGTAGGCACGCACTGTCTCTCCGCCCATGTCGTCGGGAACACCGATTACACCGACCTCAAGCACGCCGGGCATCGCTGCGATGCGCTCCTCCACCTCGTTGGGGTACACGTTGAAGCCGCTCACGAGAATCATGTCCTTCTTGCGGTCGACGATTGTGAAGTAGCCATCGACATCCATCTGAGCAATGTCGCCGGTGTGCAGCCAACCGTCCTTGATGGTTGCGGCCGACTCGTCCGGCCGCTGCCAGTAGCCGAGCATGATCTGTGGCCCACGCGCGACGACCTCGCCGGCCTCACCAACGGCAACCGGTTTGCCGTCCTCGGCAACGCACCGCAGATCGGTCGATGGCACCGGGATGCCAATAGTTCCGTCTTTCCCGGTGCCCCCGAGCGGGTTGAACGTGAGCACGGGTGAGGACTCGGTGAGCCCATAGCCTTCAACGATTGGTGTGCCGGTCATTTCGCGCCAGCGGGAGGCGACTGACTGGTGCAGCGCCATGCCGCCGGCTGCCGATGCGCGGAGATGTCTTGGGGGGCTGTCAACAAACCATCGCTCGTTCATCAGCGCGTTGAAGAGCGTGTTGACACCGGTCAGCCACGTAACGCGGTAGTTCTCGAAGGCTCGTTTGAGGTTGCTCGGCGGACGAGGAGACGGCACCAGAATGTTCCGGGCACCAAGGTGGAAGAAGCCGAGCAGATTCACTGTGAAGGCGAAAATGTGGTAGAGCGGCAGCGCCGTCAGCACGATCTCGGCACCTGGACGCATGAAGCTGCCGCACATCGAAATCATTTGCAGCGTGTTGGCGACGAGGTTTCCGTGCGACAGCATCGCACCCTTTGAGACCCCTGTTGTTCCACCCGTGTATTGCAATGCTGCAACAGTCCCGGGCTCGACGCCCTTGAGATAGCGCTCCGCCGCGATGGCGCTCTTGCGCCCACGACCGGCGGAAAGGGCAGCCTGCAGACCGGTGTGCTCGACGGTGATGGACGGGAGCGAACGGCTCCAGAACCGTTGCACGACGCGAATGATTCCTGCGACAACCGGGGGGAAGAATTCGGCGATGCGCACGGTCACGACGGTCTCAATCGAGGTCGCGGCCTTCACTTCAGGCACCCGGTCGGCGAACATGTCGATGACGACGAGCACCCGTGCTCCCGAATCAGAGAACTGGTGAGTCATCTCTGACGCGGTGTAGAGCGGGTTGGTATTGACGAGTACACAGCCCGCCTTGAACACACCGAATGCGACGACGGGGTAGCTCAGGCAGTTGGGCATCTGCACTGCCACGCGCTCCCCTGCCTCAAGACCGACCACTTCACGGAGGTAGGCCGCGAAGTCGTCAGAAAGGGAGTCGACCTGCTTATAGGTGAGCGACCCGTTCATGCCGTTCGGCATGCACTGCGTGAACGCAATCGTGTCGGCGTAGGTGCTCGCAGCCTTGCCGATGAGAGCGGGAAGGTGCAGGAACGGGATATCACCCACCTCGTGCGCGACGTCGGATGGGTAGTGGGCAAGCCATGGGCGTTCGGTCATCGTTGATCTTTCGCCAGAAGGGTCACCGCCGACGGGATGCCGGCGCTGGTATCTCGCAGTCAGCATATCGCGAGCGCCGCGCGTGTGCGGTTCTCGGTGGATAGGCTGGACCCATGAAGATTCTTGGTCTCGTCTCCAGGGCCGGGCAGTTGGTCCTGCTCGTTATGGGATCAATCGTCTTGGGCACCGGTGTCGTTCTCGTAGCGAGTCTGGCTTACCCGCCGCTCTTGGCCGCCTTCGTTCGCTAGAGCTGCTCAACCGCGAAAGTGTCGCACGCGTTCGGGCCACCTTGGTATCCGGTTGAAAACCAGCGCTGACGCATCTCACTTGAACCGTGCGTCCAGGTCTCCGGGGTGACCTGCCCCTGAGTTGCCTCCTGGATGCTGTCGTCACCGACCGCGGATGCGGCGCTGAGGGCATCCGCGATCTGCTGCTCGGTGACCGGCTCGAGGAAGGTTACGCCCTGATCGTCGGTGATGGTTGACGCGGCCCCGACCCAAGCGCCCGCGAAACAGTCAGCCTGCACCTCGAGCCGCACGGCATCCGAGGTCGGACCGGTGTCTTGCAGGTCGAGCCCACTCATCGTGCCGGTGAGGTTCTGAATGTGATGGCCCCACTCGTGCGCCACAACATACATCTGCGCGAGGGGTGCACCAGATGCACCGAAGCGATTGGTCAGTTCGTCGTAGAACGCCGTGTCAAGGTAAATCGTCTGGTCGGCGGGGCAATAGAACGGGCCTACTGCACTGCTCGCCGCGCCGCAGCCGGTCGAGACCTGCCCGGTGAACAGCACGATTTGCGTCGACACGTAGCCGTTCTCGAACTGGCCGGCCCAATAGGTGTCAAGCGAGTCGGCGGCTCCGGCCATCCGGCAATCGATGCTTTCGTTGGCCTCGGCGCCGGTGTCACACTGGGAGAGGCTCTGGTCGGGCTCGGTTGGCTGAGTGCCCCCACCCGCGAGGCCGGTGAGGTCGACCCCGAGCACCTGTGAAAGCAGAAACAAGCCGATGACGAGCAGCCCGCCGCCGCCGCCGATCGCGATGCCGGTGTTACGACCGCGGCGACTGACGCGGCTCGGGTCGATATTGGCGTTGTCGTTAAAGGTCATGGCGCGACGCTACGCCTCATCCGAGTTCTATTAGACCCCCTTGCGCTACCAGCTCGCGCAGGTCATCATCAAGATCTTCGCCCGCCTCCAAGAGGCGCGGCAACAGCACGCGATCGGTCGTGGTCGCCCGAAAGGCGAACGAGATTGTCACATCGTGGCTAGGGCGATGTACGACCGTCACCGGGTCGCCGGCGGCAATGAACCCGGGCGTGAGGATTCGCAGGTAGGCGCCCGGGCGGGCATCCAGCGAGAAGGTACGCAGCCAACCCTTCTCGGCAACCCAGCCGCGAAAGGTGTTGCACGGGATGCGCGGGGTCGTCACCTGCACCTCGACCGTGTCGCCGATGCGCCAGATCTCGCCGAGGCGCGCGCCGTTGACGTCGAGACCGCGGGTGGTGAGGTTCTCACCGAAGAACCCGTTTGGCAGGTTTCGATTGAGGCGCTCCATCCAGCGGTCGAGGTCTTCGCGCTCGAAAACGTAGAGCGCTTGGCTCTGCCCGCCGTGGTGTTTCTGGTCGCCGAGAAAATCGCCGACGACCCCGCTACCGAGTCCGCCGTGCTTTGGGCCTGGATCGCGCACCTCCACGGCGCCGTCATGAGGGCGCTTGTCGATACCCGTCGTACCGGTCGTCGTGTGCGGACTGGGCATCGGTTGTCCGAGATTCACCGAGTCGAGGACCGCTGTCATTGCACAACCGTACCCCTAGGCTGAAGGCACCGATCGAGGAGGTCGCCGTGCGCGACACAAGCGATATCGCAAGGCAGATCACGGTGGCGGCATCGGCAGTGTTCGCGATGATCGGCGCGTTCGTCGGGTCGGGCGCGGCCGGCGGAACTCCGATTCAAGAAGCGGCTGGCGGCGCCCTTGCGGCGGATGCAACACTCATCGCCCCCGCCGGCCCGGCATTCGCCATATGGTCGGTCATCTACTTCGGCCTCATCGTCTACGCCGTCTGGCAGTTGCTGCCTGCCCAGTCGAGCGCGGAACGGCATCGGCGGCTCGGCTACTGGATCGCGGCATCCCTCGTACTGAATGCGTTGTGGATCCTCTCGATCCAGTTTGATTTGTTGCCACTGAGCGTTCCGATCATTGTGGTGTTGCTCGCCGTGCTCGTTCAGGCCTTTCTCCAAGCGATCGCCTACCCGGCGACTTCCACCGCGGATGCGATCATCACCGACGGAACGATCGGCCTCTACCTCGGCTGGGTTGCGATTGCGACCGCCGCCAACGTGACGGCACTGCTCGTGGCATCCGGCTTCACTGGCTTGGGCTTGCCGCCGGAGCTGTGGGCGGTGGTCGTCATCGCTGCGGCGGCCGGTGCTGGTGTCGCACTGGCGATCGCCGGCCGCGGACGGTTCGCGCCCGCGCTGGCGCTGTCGTGGGGCCTGGCGTGGGTGGCCGTCGGTCGCCTCGCCTCGGAACCCGCTTCGACTATCACCGGGGTGGCCGCCATCGTTGCAATCGTCGTGATCCTCGGTGTTACGACCCAGCGGCGACTCGTGCGCCTCTGAGCTCACATGCTTGGCGGCTGCGCGCCCGCCCATGATGTGTTGGGACAGGCGTAGGGTGACGAGGTGGCATCCGAAAAGACTCGTTGGCTTGGCCTCGTCTTCATCAGCATCGCCGTGGCCCTCATCATCGTTGACTCAACAATCGTCAACGTCGCCATTCCGTCGATCGTCGCCGATCTCGGCATCACGTCGACGCAAGTGCAGTGGGTGCAGGAGAGCTACACCCTCGTCTTTGCCTCCCTGCTGCTCGTCTTCGGCACGCTCGCCGATCGCTACGGACGCCGCCTCATCACCATTCTCGGCGTTGTGCTCTTCGCAATCTCGTCGGTCTTCGCGGCACTCGCGAGCAGTGGCGAGCTTCTGATCCTCTCGAGACTGGTGCAAGGCGTCGGCGGGGCGATGATCCTCACGGCCTCGCTGTCCATCATCAACGCGACCTTCCGCGGTCGCGAGCGCGCGATCGCCTTTGCGGTCTGGGGCTCAACCATCGGCGGTATGGCTGCTGTCGGACCGCTCCTCGGCGGATGGCTGACGACCTACTTCTCGTGGCGCTGGGCGTTCGGCATCAACGTGCCCCTCGGCATCATCATCATCATCGGCATCCTGATCACGGTGGCGGAGTCGCGCGAGCAGGGCATCCCCCGTCGGGTCGATGTTGTCGGTGCAGTTCTTTCGGTCATCCTGTTCGCGAGCCTCGTCTTCGGTCTCATCGAGGGGCGAACGTACGGCTGGTGGTTCAGCAACAAGCCCCCGGAATTCTGGACTCTGGATATCTCGCCCGTTCCGTTCGTGTTCTTGGTCACGCTCGCTGCGCTCGCAGCATTCATCGCTTGGGGGCTGCACCGCGAGAGGCAGGGCAAATCGACGATGCTCGCGTTCGGCCTGCTGCGCATCCCGTCGTTCCGCAACGGCAACATCGCAGCACTCATCGTCTCGCTCGGTGAGTTCGGGCTCATCCTGTCTCTGCCACTCTGGTTGCAAAATGTTCTCGGCTACGACGCGCTGCAGGCCGGGCTGATTATTCTCGCCCTCGCGATTGGTTCGTTCGTCGCGAGCGGGTTCGCCGGTGCATTCGGCAACAAGGTCTCGCCGGTCACGATCGTGCGCGTCGGTATCCTCGCCGAAATCATCGGCGTTGCAATCGTCGCTCTAAACATCACCCCAACGGCCCAGTGGTGGCAGATCGTGCCGGGAGTCTTCATCTATGGCTTCGGCGTTGGGCTCGCGACCGCGCAGCTCACGAGCGTGATCCTCAAGGACGTGCCGATCGATCAAAGCGGTCAGGGTTCCGGCACGCAAAGCACGTCACGTCAGGTCGGCTCCGCGCTCGGCATCGCGATCCTCGGAACAATCCTCTTCACAAGCCTCGGCGCCAGCCTGCAGGCCAAGCTCGACGCTCGCCAGGAGATCCCCGCCGCGCAGGCCACCCAGATCGTCAATGCAGTCGTCGATTCGGCGGGCGGCGCGATCGCCGGACTCGACGCCCAGTCAGCGGATGTCGCGGCCGACGCCCGCCAGGCATTTAGCGACTCAACCCGTCTTGGTGCGTTTGCGGCCGCTGGTTTCCTCACCCTCGGCTTCCTGGCCACGCTGCGCCTCGACAGTTCCCGTCGCAGCGAAGACGACGAACAGGCCACAACTACAACCACTACCGCTTCTTCGGCGTGAGGTCCTTCTCGTCGATCGGCTCCTCGCCGCGAGCGCGCCGGTCGGCGTAGTACTCCCTCGCTTCGTCCTGACGCACGCCCTCGGCTCCGGTGGCGATCTCCGCGCGAATGTGCTCCGGCCCATAGCCGAAGGCCGCAACGAGGTCGAGGGCTTGCGGCCGCAACCGCGGCAAGAGCCGGTCGTCGATGTAGTCGGTGATCGCTTGCGCGCGGGCTGACGAGAGCCGGCCGTGAATCAGATACCAAGCGAGGTCCTTCTCGATCAGGCCGAGGCCGAAGAGGTCGCGTAGCCACGTCAACACCTGACGAGTGTCGTCATGCTCGATCTGTTCGACGGCGTCGGTGAACGCCTCCCACTGCAGCAGCTCACCGTGCGCGTACGCGAGCTCGATGAGCTGGTTCTGGTACCGGTTGAACAGCGCCGCGGCTTCGGCTCGACGCAGGCGGGCAGCTGGGCGCAATTTGGCCGCCACATCCGCCACCATCGTCTGCACGCGATCGGTGAGCAGTTGGCGTTGCGAGTCGGTGTCGCGAACGTAGCCGATCGAGCGCGCGGTTGAACCGAAGTCTCGAACGTTCTGCGCGAGTTGACGCAAGCCGGAGCGGTTGACGGCGGCCTCGCTCACCTGGTCGACGACGAAATGCGCCAGGGCCCCGGCATCCGCTTTCGCGAATTTTCGCGAGTAGTCGGTGAGCAGACGCTTGGCGACAAGCTGCAGCAGCACGTTGTTGTCACCCTCGAACGTCGCGTAGATGTCGAGGTCGGCGCGCAGTTGGGTGAGCCGGTTCTCGGCCAGGTAGCCCTGGCCTCCACACGCTTCGCGCGACTCCTGAATAATGTCGAGGGCGCCCCAGGTGCTGAGCGGCTTCAGGGCAGCGGCGATCGTCTCGAGATCCTGACGGTCAGCATCCGTGTCTTCGGCACCAGAGAACACCGCGTCGAACTTCGTCAGGAACACCTCGTGCGCAAAGGACATTGCGTAGGTCTGGGCGAGTCGCGGCAGCAGTCGGCGCTGGTGGCGTTGGTAGTCGAGCAGCACCTCCTCCTCCTCGCCCGAGGCGGTGAACTGTCTGCGCTCAGTGCCGTAGCGAACGGCAATCGTGAGCGCGAGTTTGCTGGCAACCACGGATGCGCCGTCAAGCGACACGCGCCCCTGAACGAGCGTTCCGAGCATGGTGAAAAAGCGACGGCCTGGGCTCGCGATCGCCGAGCTGTAGTTGCCTTTCTCGTCGACATCGCCGTAGCGGTTGAGCAAGTCAGTGCGGGGGATGCGAACGTTCGTGAAGTGCAAACGGCCGTTGTCGATGCCGTTCAGCCCACCCTTGAGTCCGTCGTCTTCTCCGCCGACGCCCGGCAGGAAGCCGTTGTCGTCACGCAAAGGAACGTAGAAGGCGTGCACGCCGTGGTTGACGTTCTTCGTAATGAGTTGCGCGAAGACGACCGCGGCTTTGCCATGCAAGGCGGCGTTGCCGAGGTAGTCCTTCCACGCCGCGCGGAACGGCGTGTTGATCACGAACTCGTCGGCTGCCTGGTCGTAGGTGGCGGTCGTGCCGATGCTCGCGACATCCGAGCCGTGGCCCGTCTCGGTCATGGCGAACGCACCAGGCACCTTGAAGCTCAGGATGTCTGGAAGGAGCGCGTTGTGGTGCGGTTCGGTGCCGAGGTGGAGCACAGCCGCGGCGAACAAGCCCCACTGAACGCCCGACTTAATCTGCAGGGAGGGGTCGGCGACGAGCACTTCTTCGAAGGCGGCGATGTTGCCGCCGTGATCGTTCGCACCACCGAGTTCGACTGGGAAGGCGCGTTGCACGGCATTGTGGTCGGCGAGCAGTTGCAGTTGGCCGAGCACACGTTCGCGGTGGGCCTCCATGGAGAGCCCGTCGATTTGGTGCATTTCTGGCCGAGCCATGAGCGCGCGCGACTGCTTGCGAGCCTCGGCCCAGGTGCCGAGCAAGTACTCGCCGAGCCAAGCGGTGTCGATCACGGGCGCGTGGGTTGAGGTGGCATAGGCAGTACTGGCTGAGGCAGTGCTGGCGGATGCCGCGCCCGAGGATGCCGCGGTGCGCTCGTCGACTTGAGTCATGGCCTTCTCATCTCCGGTGGGGATCGTGAGAGCAACGCTAGGAAGGCGCCAGATCATTGCCAACCGGCTCGTGTGACCTCAACCAATCCACTCGCGAGACCGCGACAACGGTTGGATGAATCCACAAAAGCGACACGTGTTTCTTGTGTGATGCATCCGAAAGGGTGCTGCGTTGGGTGGTGATCAGCCCGCGGCCGCGGCCACCACCGCGAGCACGGCCTCGCCGTAGGTGTCGAGCTTCTTCTCGCCGACACCCGTGACCTCTGCGAGTGTCTCGAGCGTGACGGGCTGCGTCGCCGCGATCCCGCGCAGCGTGGCATCCCCGAACACGATGTATGCAGGCACGCCATGCTCTCGCGCCACGCCTGCACGCCACTCGCGCAACCGCTCGAAGAGGTCGCGCATCTCGACTGGCAGTTCGACCGCAGCCCTCGACGTGCGCTTCGCGCTCGCGCCGCGGCGGGGCTGCTCGCGGCGAAACATGACCTTGCGCGATCCACCGAGCACCTCAGCGCTCTCGTCGGTAATGCCGAGCACGCCGTACTCTCCCTGCACGGCGAGCAACCCGCGAGCGAGCAGTTGTCGAACCACACCGCGCCACTCCGGCTCGCTCAAGTCCTGCCCGATTCCGAACGTCGAGAGTTCGTCGTGCGAGTGCTGGGTGACACGATCGGTGGTCTTGCCGAGCAGGATGTCGATCAAGTGGCCGGCGCCGAAACTCTGGTTGCGTTCGCGCTTCAAGCGAACGACCGTCGACAGCAGTTTCTGGGCGGGTACCGTTCCGTCCCACGTTTCTGGTGGGGCGAGACACGTGTCGCAGTTTCCGCACGCAGTCGAGACCTGGCCGAAATAGGAGAGCAATTGCACCCGCCGGCATGCCACGGTTTCGCACAGCGCAAGCATGGCGTCGAGGTGCGCGCTCAAGTTACGACGGTGGGCCGCATCCCCCTCTGACTGGTCGATCATTCTGCGCTGCTGCACGACATCCTGAAGCCCGTACGCAAGCCAAGCTGTTGCCGGTTGACCGTCTCGCCCCGCGCGACCGGTCTCCTGGTAGTAGCCCTCGACGCTCTTCGGCAGATCGAGATGAGCAACAAACCGCACGTCTGGCTTGTCGATACCCATTCCGAAGGCGATGGTTGCAACCATCACCATGCCCTCCTCGCGAAGAAAGCGGCTCTGATTGCTCACGCGCACCCGAGCGTCGAGGCCAGCGTGATACGGCAACGCCGCAATGCCGTTGTCGTTGAGAAACTCGGCAGTCTTCTCGACGGATGCCCGCGACAGGCAGTACACGATCCCAGCGTCGCCGACGTGTTCGGTTCGCAACAACGACAGGAGCTGCTGCAGCGGCTGTGCTTTCGCCTCGATTCGGTACTGGATGTTCGGCCGGTCGAAACTCGAGACGAACTGCCGCGCGCCCGCCAGGTCGAGGCGCTGCGCAATCTCGGCGCGAGTCGCAGCGGTCGCCGTCGCCGTCAACGCGATGCGCGGCACCGACGGCCAGCGCTCGTGCAGCACAGACAATTGCAGGTAGTCGGGCCGGAAGTCGTGACCCCATTGCGAAACACAGTGCGCCTCGTCGATGGCAAACAGCGCGATCCTGCCGCGATCCAGCAACTCGACCGTAGATGCGACGCGCAATCGTTCCGGAGCGAGATACAGCAGGTCCAGCTCACCCGCTACGAACGCCGCCTCGACGCGCGCGCGCTCGGGCGGTGCCTGGGTGGAATTCAGAAAGGCGGCGCGCGCGCCCACCGCCTCGAGCGCATCCACCTGATCCTGCATCAGGGCGATGAGCGGCGAGATCACGACGCCGGTTCCCTGGCGCACGAGCGCTGGAATCTGGTAGCAGAGCGACTTGCCGCCGCCGGTCGGCATCAGCACGAGCGCGTCGCCGCCGTCAATGACGGTCTGGATGATCTCCGCTTGCTGGCCCCGAAAGCTCGAGTACCCGAAGGTCTTCTCGAGCACACTGAGTTGCTCGACAGTTGCAGCGGCGGTGTTCATGCCGCGAGTTTAGGCGAGGCCGCCGATGTGCGGGACTGCGCACGCGATCCGGTGGACGACTTCAGGTTCTCTGGCTCAGGGAGCAGGGGCGAGCACCCAGAGAACTTCGCAGTCTGCGTCGCTCGAGGCATTGCGCCAGGTGTGCGGATCGCGGCCACGGAAGGTCATGGAGTCTCCGGCCGCAAGCTCGTGGTCGTCGTCGGCAAGGGTGAGGGTGAGAGTGCCGCGGAGCACATAGACGAACTCAACGTCGCAGTCGAGGCTGTACAGGTCGGTGCCAGCGGTGCCACCGGGATCGATGATCGAGTGGATGACCTCGATATCGGTCTGGCTTCCGGGGGTGAGCAGGAATTCCGCGGCCCCCTCGCCGCCGAAGTTGATTGGGGCACCGGGTCCGCGCACGATTTGTGAGGGCGGCGGCTCGAAAAGCTCGCCCACCTTGAGACCGACTGCCTGGCAGATCGCCACGAGCGACGCCACTGATGGTGACACCTGGTCCCGCTCAAGCTTGCTCACGAAGCCCTGGCTGATGCCGGCCGCGGCCCCGACCGCCTCGAGCGTCAACCCGCGCGCGAGTCGTGCGGCCCGCAGCCTGGCACCGATCTTCACGTCGCTCGTCATGCTTCCATCCTCACGCATCGCGGTCGTGCGACCGATACGGGCTACTCCGACTCGATGGCGACGGCGCGCACCGGGGCACCGTCAGCTCCAACGAAGGCGAGCGGGAGCACCGAGATGACGGGATGCTCGGTGCTGATCGCCGCCAGGTTGGTCATGTTCTCGACAATGACGCCACCGACTTCGGCGATGAGATGGTGGCTCGGAAATCCCTCACCGGGGTGATCGTCATCGGGCGTCTCGTCGAGGTTGATGGCGTCGATTCCGATGGTGCGCACACCGTGATCGAGGAGTAGTTCGCACGCCTGACGGTCGAGGAAGGGATGGTCAAAGTACCGTGGTGTGCCGTAGTGCGCGCTCCAACCGGTGTGCAGCAGCACGATCACACCCCGCTCAAGCCGGTCGAGCACGGGGGTAATGTGCGCCACGCTGATGCGGCCGCGCTCGCCAGCGTCGCGGGCATCCACCACCACACCAAGGCCGATGAAGCGCTCGAGCGGCACCTCATCAATGCGCGGGGCGCTCTCGTCGAAGTGAAAGGGAGCGTCAACGTGGGTACCGCTTTGCGAGCCCATCGTGACCGCGAGCAGGTTGAAGCCATCAACGGCGATCGAGCTGTGCGGGGCGAACGAGACCACCGGGTCACCGGGGTAGACCTGCGTCTCACTCGTCAATGGAACGGAGAGGTCGATGACCCGACTTATCTTCATAGTCAAGAAGTCTTGCACATCAGTCATAACTTGGTCTATATTCGGCCCGAGCACTTACCTGCATCGCCGACCACATTCCTAAGCTCTAGTGAGGAAAAATCATGACCGACAACAGAGTCGTTGTTCCCGACCACGACACCACCGCACTCAACCCGCGGCCCAAGGCCACGGAGGTCGAGCAGCGGGGCATCGACACTGTTCCCGATGCCGACCGCACCTCGACCTGGTTCGACCTCATGCGCATCCAGTTCGGCGGTGCCAATACATTCGCGACCGTGCTGCTCGGCACATTTCCGATCCTTCTCGGCCTCTCGTTCTGGGAGGCCGTCGCTGCGACCGTGCTTGGACTGCTCGTCGGTACCACGTTCCTCATGCCGATGGGCCTCTTCGGGCCCAAGACCGGCACGAACAACGCCGTCTCGTCTGGCGCCTTTTTCGGGGTGCGCGGTCGGGTCATCGGATCGTTCCTGTCACTGTTGACCGCCGTGGCGTTCTACTCGATCTCGGTCTGGGTCGGCGGCGACGCCCTTGTCGGCGCGCTCAACCGCCTGTTCGGCGTGCCCGACTCGATCCTGCTACGTACCGTGCTCTATGGCCTCATCGGCCTCATCGTGATCGTTGTCGTTATCTTCGGCTACCAGTTCATGCTCCTCGTCAACAAGACCGCGGTGATCGCCAACAGCATCCTGATCTTGCTCGCGATCGTCGCCTTCTCTGGCACGTTTGACGCGGGCTACGACCCGGGGCCCGAGGCATACGCGCTCGGAGCATTCTGGCCAACCTTCATCCTCTCGGCGCTCATCGTGGCGAGCAATCCAATCTCGTTTGGCGCGTTCCTCGGTGACTGGTCGCGCTACATCCCCGCCAACACGCCCGCCCGCAAGATACTCGGCGCGACGTTCATCGGGCAAAGCCTCACGCTCATCCCGTTCCTGTTTGGCGTTGCGACCGCCACCCTCGTCGCTGGCCAGGCCGACTACGTGTTCGAGCTCATTCAGGTGTCACCGCTCTGGTACGCGGTATTGCTGATGGTCGTCGCCTTTATCGGCGGGCTCTCGACAGGCACCACGTCGCTCTATGGCACTGGCCTTGACTTCTCGTCGGTGTTCCCGCGCTTCACGCGCGTGCGGGCGACCATTTTCATCGGCGTCATTGCGTTCCTGTTCATCCTGACTGGACGCATTTTCTTCGACCTGCTGGGTGCCGTGAACGCGTTCGTCGGCGCGATCATCGTGACAACCACGCCGTGGATGGTGATCATGACGATCGGTTTCTTCGTGCGCCGTGGTTCGTTCTCGCGCTCCGACCTGCAGGTCTTCAACCGCGGCGAAACCGGCGGCCGCTACTGGTTCACTGCGGGCGTCAACTGGCGCGGCGTGGCGGCCTGGATTGTCGCAGCAGCGCTCGGCTTGAGCTTCGCCTATTTCCCGCCCGTCATCGAGGGCCCGTTCAACGCCGTCGCTGGCGGCATCGACTTGAGCCTCATCGTGGCGATCGTCTCGGCCGCTGTGCTCTACCTGGGCGCACTCGTCATCTTCCCCGAGCCAAAGTACGTGTTCCCTGCCGAGGGACCGCGCATCGTGCCAGAGCGTGACGGCGTCATACAGCCGATCGTTACCAACGAGAACTCGGCGGCGGCGAGGGCAGCCGCGCGCCGGGCCGGCTGAGCCCACAAGGAGCAACCGCACATCGTGGACGCGCTGACCCCCCGCCTAACCAACAACGGAAACATCGGCCAGGTCGATGCAACCATCGTGCCACGCTACGGCGGTGCGCCGACCTTCGCCCGGCTGCCCCGCTGGGACGAAGTCGACCAAGCCGATGTCGTGGTGCTCGGAGTTCCCTTTGACACCGGGGTCAGCTACCGTCCAGGGGCTCGGTTCGGGCCCGCGCACATCAGAGAGTCGTCGCGCCTGCTGCGCCCTTACAACCCGGCGCAAGACGTGTCGCCATTCGCGGCGCAACAGGTGGTCGACGGCGGTGACATTGCGGCGAACCCGTTCTCGATCGACGAGGCCTTGGCGAGCATCCAAAGCCACGCGGCGGCAGTTCTCGAAACAGGAGCCGCACTCCTGACCCTTGGCGGCGACCACACCATTGCGCTCCCGTTGCTGCGGGCGATGCACGCGAAACACGGACCGCTCGCCGTCGTGCACTTTGACGCCCACCTCGATACCTGGGATACCTACTTCGGCGCCGACTATACCCACGGCACGCCATTTCGCCGTGCGTCGGAGGAGGGGCTGCTCGCCGCGGACTCGTGCCTGCACATCGGCATTCGAGGGCCGCTCTACACGGCCGACGATCTCACGAGCGACGGCGACCTAGGGTTTGAGATCGTGCACTCGGTCGAGATGGATGCGCTCGGTACGGCCGGCGTCATCGATCTCATGCGGGCGCGGGTCGGCGATCGCCCGGTGTATGTCTCTATCGACATCGACGTGCTCGATCCGGCCTTCGCACCCGGCACGGGCACGCCGGAGGCCGGCGGCCTCACGAGTCGGGAGCTATTGGCGATCATCCGTGGATTCGCCGGTGTGACGATCGTAGGCGCCGACATTGTCGAGGTGGCACCCGCATACGACCACGCTCAGATCACCGGGATCGCTGCCGCACATGTCGCGTACGAGCTGCTGTCGGTCATGGCCGGCGCGCGGAGCACTCCATGAGTGTGCCAGCGGAGGGCATGGCGACGACGACGAACAAGGCCACGACCACCGAGGTGCTCGCCGCGGCTGACGCGATAATCGACGACTTCGGCCACCATCGCACGGCCGCCTATTTTTCGGGCTTTTCGCCGGACGCGAGTTTCGTGTTCCACACAGCAGACCGTCGGCTTGAGAGCCGCGAGGAGTACGAGCGTCTATGGGCTCAGTGGGAGAAGGACGACGGCTTCCGGGTGCACGGATGCACCTCGAGTGACCGGCGTGTTCAGGCGTTCGGCGAGACGGCGGTCTTCACCCACTCTGTGCGCTCAAGCATTGAGTTCAACGGCGACGTCTCAGAAGTCGTGGAGCGCGAGACGATTGTGTTCGTTCACCGGGCTGGCCAGTGGGTCGCAGTGCATGAGCACCTCTCGGCGGCAAGCCAGCTCCAGTAGCAGCTAACTCGACCACTTCCGGATCAAGGAGCTTTCGGCCACGGCTGTTCTGAAACGCACCGCTACCTCCGATGGGCCAGCAAGGGTGATGGCAATTGCGGCCAGAACAGCAAGCACGGCGATCGTGATTGCCCAGCCGACCGCGAGCGGGACGATGGCGTCGAAGAAGGCGCCAGCGGCACCGGCCGGAAGAAATTCGAAGACGATTGCGATGAAGATTCCCCGGCCGATCGCAACACCAATGGCTACCGCCGCCATGACCACGGCGATCACCACCGCAGTGCGAATACCAGCCCTACGGCGGTTGCGAGCCAGCAGGATGCCTCCGGCAAGAAAGAGCACGCTCAGCAGTGGGAGCAGCCAGGCCAATGTGTCAAGGAGCGTATACACGATTCGTGCCTGCACAATCGCGCCCACTTGTGCGATCGGCAAAACTACTTCCACCTCGGGAATGAGCCCGCCGAGCGCCAACCCCTTCGCCTCAAGCCGATCGGCGACAGTCGCGATGATAGGGGCGAGCGAGATGTCGACCTGCCCATTCTCGCTAATCACGAGGGCTTCGTTCTGCTTGCCCTGCAGCACCGCGATCAGCGCGCCGTGGGTAATGCGAAGGCTCTGTGCCCAGACTGTGGCAAAGGCATCCGATTCGACGACTCGCGTGGTCGCGCCCTCAATGAGCGACGCCACTCCGGCTGCCGCCGGCGCCTCAAGCAGGCCGAGAGCCGCCGTCGCTCGGGGCGGCAGGCCGAGAGACTCAAGCCCATCGAACAAGTCGGCCGTGGTGCCGCGGATGTCGATCTGAGAATCGATCGCGGTCGTGATCTTGTTCACGACAAGCGACTGAACTTCGGGATCGTCGGCGAGCGGTGCGAGCATTGCGACGAAGTTATCGGTGTTGGTGAACTGCACCTTCGCCCATACCACGATGAGTGCCGACGGGGCGAGCAGCGTGCCGATCGCGACGAGAACAACGGCGCCGAACGCGCGCGCCGAGAAGCTGCGGCGACCTACGGATGCCTTGGCTGCGGCATCGCGCAGTTGTGCATTCTCCTGCTCAAGCCTGGCTACCTTCTGCTGGGCGGTTTCGCGTGCGGCGGCCATTGCGGTTCCTCGTTCTCTCGACGCGGTTAGCCGCGACAACTAAAACTATGCCGCATCGTTGCGCAACGACGCGTCATACTGCCTGTGGAATCTCGAGCAGAACAAGGCGCCCGGTCGGAACTCGCGCAGCGAGCGCCTCGTCTGCACTCGCAATTGCAACGGCAATGCGGCGGCCGCCGGGCTCAACCGCACAGTCATAGCACGCGAGCGCCCCAGCGGCTGGACTGCCAACGATCGGCTGTGGGCTGTAGACCGTGCGAACCGACGGTGCGCCATCGGCGCAGTCGCCTCCGCTTTGTTCGATCGCAACGAGTTGATGCGCGAACGCGAGCGCAACGTAGATGGTTCCGTCCGGCGCGATCGACAGCCCATCGGGGCCGGAACCCGGCGAAAACGTGACGACGGTGGATTGCTCGGCGGCGAGGTCGCCCGCGAACGGCGAAGTCCGCGACAGCTCAAGCACTGAGATCCGGTCGGCGAAGGTCTCTGCAACGACGAGGCGGCCGGCCGTGTCACGCTCGCAGCCGTTCGGGAAGACGAACCTTGCGTCCGTGGGGCAAACGGAGCCGTCGGTCCCAACCCGCAGCAACGACGAGCCCGCTGGCACATGGGTCGCTGGGTCGAAGCCGTACCCGCCGACCCATGACGTGCCGTCCGGATCGACGTGCATGTCGTTGGCTGGAAACTGGAAGTGAGCCGCGAGTTCTGCGTGCACTGCGACTTGGCCATCCCGAACCGCGAGTACACGCTTGCCGAGGCAGTCGACCACCAACAGTGCCCCGTCACCGTGCTGGTCGGCGGCGGCCGAGAGCCAGCCGAGCCCTCCCGGCATCTCGGGGCATCCAGAGTCTCGATCAATGACGGTCTCGGCAGCGGCACCGGGCACCCACCGAACGATGCGCGAGTCGAACATGTCGCTGAACCACAGGGCACCGTGGTGCCAACGAAGCGCTTCGGGAAAGTACAACCCGCCCAGTTCCATCGTCACCTCGCTGTCACCCGCGCTCGCCTCGCCACGAGTCGCGCTCAGAACGTCATCGTCAGGCCGCCGTCGACCCTGATTGATTGGCCCGTGATGTAGGTGTTTGCGCGATCAGTGAGAAACGCGACGGCGGGCGCGATCTCATTCGGAAGCGCACCGCGGCCGAGAGGCAGTCGGCCGCTTTCGAAATACCGACCGCGAAACGCCTCCGTATCGGTTTCGTCAGTGCCATCGGCGAGCTGACTCGTGCGGGTGCGGACGAAGCCAGGCGCGACCGCGTTCGCGAGCACGCCGTGTCGAGCGAGGTCAAGGGCAACCGACCGTGTGGCAGCCTCAAGCCCGGCCTTCGAGACGTCGTACGCGAGCGATCCGGGTTGGGCGTACGAAGCGTGCACGCTCGTGATGTTCACGATTCGCCCGAACTCCTGCTCGACCATGCCCGGCGCGATCAGCCGCATGAGGTCGAGCGGCTCGCGCAACCCGTGAGCGGGAGCGTGTCATTCAGGACCGCGAGCAGCACCCCATGACCCAGAAGCCGAAGGACGCGCCATGAGCGAAAACCCCAATTCGAGACTACCGAGAGCGAAACCACGGAGTTCGAAACCGGCGTCGCCGGAATCCGGTTCCGGCTCATCCAGACCGAGCGGTTTACCTTTCGCGCCTTCGTCGACTGCAACATGGCCGAGGCGTGGGTTGGCGACAGCTTCCGAATTTTCCCGGGCAAATACGATGAAGATCCGGTCTGGGGCGACGGTGCTGAACTGAAGATGGCGGATGGCGGATGGCGGATGGCGCTACCGTGTCGGAGGCGTTCTCCCGAGCGCCCGAGGAGTTTGTGGCACCGATCCTGCCGCCGAACGCGCGCTCCGCGCGAGCCGAGATTGCACGGCGCCGTGTGGTTCGAAACCGTGTATCAGCATCCGGGGGATGCAAGTGGCCAGACCCTCTACGCGCTGTTCCACAACGAGAATTACCCGGAGACGCTGCCGTTCGATACGGCGACCGGCGACGGCCTTCGGGATACGGATCGGCCACCCGGGCTCAAGGGCGACGAATCCGTGCAAGCGGTGCCCCGAATCGGCATCATGCGCTCGGTCGACGGCGGCGCCACATGAGAGGATCGCGGCATCCTGATTGAAGATCGCGACGAGCGGATGATTCGGCTCCCGGGCAATCGCAACTATTGCTTCCCTGGCGGGGTCGGTGACCCGAGCGCCGTCGCAAACGGGGAGTACCTCTACGTCTTCTACGGGGAGTACGCCTATCCGAGTGCGTGGTCGGCCGAGACGTGGGACAGCCATGTTGAAGCGCAGGCTCAATGTGTCAGTGTTGCCCGCATCCCACTTGATCGCCTTGACGAACCCAACGGTGCAGCTCGGCGTTGGAACGGCAGCAGCTTCGACGCGGCGTGGAACGCGGTTGGCGCACCGATCGCGAGCCTCCGGATTGCTCGGCAGGATGGCGGCGGGGCCGTCTCGCAGGGTGACGAGCGCTACTACTGGGGGCCATCGGTCAGTTGGAACGAGTACCTCGAATGCTGGGTGATGCTGCTCGGGCGCGTCGACGGCAGCTACTGGGTCGGCGACAGCCTGTTTATGTCGATCAACCCGCATCACGATCTCGGGCTCGGCCATAATTCTCAGGACTGGTCAACGCCGATTCGCATCGTGCATCGACCGGGCCACACGCCGTGGTATCCATCGCTGCAGCCGAGCGACTCGCCGGAAGACATCGCCGAGCGCCAAGCCTCGGTTCGACTCGGGCGAGAGGCCCGCCTTTTTTTTAGGATATGTTCGGCGACGAACACGTCTACATCAATGACTTCCGAGTTGCGTTCGACCGAGCGGAGGAATCATGAACTCACACCGGACTGCCGTGATCACGGGCGGGGCCAGCGGCCTCGGCGCGGCCGCCGCCGTGCGCCTGAATGCCGACGGCATTCGGACCCTCACCCTCGATCTTGCCGAAACCGCTGACCATCAGGTCGACATCACCGACGAGGCCGCCCTGAGCGCGCTTGCCGATCTCATCGGCCCGGTCGACATCCTCGTCACCTCGGCCGGCATTGTCGGCCCGAGTAAACCGCTGCTTGAGACGACCACGGCCGAGTGGCAGCGCACCATCGACGTGAATCTGTTCGGCACGATCTCCGCAATTCGCGCGTTCGCGCCTGGAATGGTCGAACGCGGCTGGGGCCGCATCGTGACGATCGCAAGCATGGCAGGAAAGGACGGCAACCCCGGGCTTTCTGCATACAGCGCGACCAAAGCGGGCGTGATCGCGCTGACCAAGTCCCTCGGCAAAGAACTGGCAACGACTGGAGTGCTCGTGAACTCAATCGCGCCAGCCGTGATCGCGACCCCGCTCAACGCCGCAACCGATCCTGAGGTACTCGCACACATCACGAGTCTCATCCCGATGAAGCGAGTGGGCCGCCCGGAGGAGGTGGCGGAGTTAATCGCGTGGTTGTGCAGCGACGCCGTGAGTTTCTCGACCGGTGCTGTGTACGACATCAGCGGTGGGCGGGCAACGTACTAGTCGGGTTCTGAGCGCCGCCCAGCTAGTTCTGGTTTGAGAATGCAGCGTCGAAGGATGTCTCCGGCAGCTCCCACAGCAGCGAGCGCACGAAGGTGACCGCTTCGGCTGCTCCGTGCAAGCGGCTCATGCCAGCGTCCTCCCACTCGATCGAGATCGGGCCGGCGTAGCCGATCGACTTGAGCGCTCGGAACGAGTCTTCCCACGGTACATCGCCGTGGCCGGTTGAGACAAAGTCCCAGCCGCGCTTCGGGTCGCCCCACGGCAGGTGCGATCCGAGCACGCCGGCGCGCCCGTTCTGCGGGCGCATCCTGGTGTCCTTGCAGTCGACGTGGTAAATGCGATCGGCAAAGTCGACGATGAAGCCGACCGGGTCGATGTTCTGCCACATCATGTGACTCGGATCCCAGTTGAAGCCGAACGCCTCGCGGTGCTTGATCGCCTCGAGGCTCCGAACGCTCGTCCAATAGTCGTAAGCGATCTCGCCCGGGTGAACTTCGTGCGCGAACCGCACACCTTCACCGTCGAAGACGTCGAGGATCGGGTTCCAGCGATGCGCGAAGTCCTCAAACCCCGCCTCGATGACACTCGCCGGTACTGGGGGGAACATCGCAACATAGGGCCAGATGCTCGAGCCGGTGAAGCCAACGACGGTGTCGACACCGAGTCGTCTGGCTGCTCGAGCGGCGAGGCGCAAGTCTTCTGCCGCGCGTTGCCGCACGCCCTCTGGCTCGCCATCCCCCCAAACCCGGCTCGACAGAATCGCTTTGTGTCGAAAGTCGATCGGGTCGTCGCACACCGCCTGGCCGGCAAGGTGATGCGAGATCGCGTACACCTTGAGTCCGTAGCGGTCGAGAATGTCGAGCCGACCCTGCAGGTACACGTCATCTTCGACCGCTCGCTGAACATCGAGGTGCTCGCCGGATGCCGCTATCTCGAGACCGTCATAGCCCCATCCGCTCGCGAGTTTCGCGACCTCCTCGAGGGTGAGGTCGGCCCACTGACCCGTAAACAGAGTGACTGGATGCGTTGACATGGTGAGCTACTCCTTCGTTGGTTCTGGCCAGCAGGTGGTGCGAGCGGAGATGGTGTCAGGCCCAAGTAGGCTGTTGCCGATGTCACGCTCGCGCCCGCGTCGCGCTCTCGCCCGCGTCACGATCTCAGAGCGTTGCCGCCGTCGGGTCCCAGTCCTCCGGCAATGCCGGGGGATTCGTGACCGTGCTCTCAACCATTACGGGCTCGCCGTCGGTCTCAGCCGATGACTGGATCGACACCATGAGATCGAGCACGTGCAAGGCAAAGTCCCCGGAGGCCCGCTCCGGCACCCCGGCTCGAATTGCGCGCGCGAGTTCGACAACACCAGCGCCGCGCGAGAACGTCGACCCTGTCGCCGGCACCACTTCAGCGTCGGCCTCTACCCTCATGCCGTCACGCCAGATGCGCAGGTCACCGTCGAACATGTTTGGGTCGGGCAGGCTGAGCGTGCCTTCTGTGCCTGCGATCTCGACAATGCCGACGCGCGGCCTGCTCGACTGGAACGAAAATGTACTCTGAGCGCTCGTGCCGTTCTCGAAGTCGATCAGGGCCGCAATATGGGTCGGCACTTCGACCGCAAAACTCTCGCCAACACGCGGGCCGGAGCCAATCACGCGACTTGCCCGGGCCCGTGAGCCGCGGGCAACGACGCGGGTTGCCGGGCCCATGAGTTGTATAAGGGTCGACAGGTAATAGGGACCCATGTCGAACAGTGGGCCGCCGCCGCGGGCATACAAAAAGTCTGGGTTCGGATGCCACGACTCGGGCCCAGACACCTGAAAGAGCGTGAGCGCCGTCAGTGGCGTGCCGATCGCACCCGATTCGATGAGCCGTCGACCGGTTTGGATTCCGGCACCGAGCACGGTGTCCGGGGCGCAGGCCACGCGAAGCCCGGCTCGATGTGCCTCCGTGAGCAGCCTTCCACCGCTTTCGAGATCCAGCGCGAATGGCTTCTCGCTCCACACGTGCTTCCCGGCTGCGAGCGCATCAAGACCGACAGGCACGTGGGCGGCGGGAATCGTCAGGTTCACGACAATCTCGATGTCGTCGCGAGCAAGCAACTCGGCTACTGCGCCACTCGAAGGCACTCCGTAGGTCGCAGCTTGGGCTGCCGCGCGGTCGGTGTCAAGGTCAGCGACCATGACCACGCGAACGTCGGGAGCTGTGGTGAGGTTCTCAAGGTACTGGTTGCTGATGACGCCAGCGCCAATCAGGCCAACCCCGACCGGCCCTGCACCGACCGCGCCAACCCCCACCGACACGCTCAAGCGTTGATCCCGATCGATTGCAGGAACTCGAAACTCGCGGCGAGTCCCTCAAAGATGTCGCCGGCGTACTCGTCGAACTCGACAACAGGGCGGGCCCAAGGCGCCGCCGCGAGTGCGGCGGCAATCGGCACCACTCCTTGGCCAGCTGGCAGTTGGTCAATCGGCTCCCGCGTGGCCGGACCGTCTTTCACGTGGAGCGCGACAACCCGCGTGCCTAGCCGGTCGAGCAACTCGACCGGGTCAACTCCGCCGACCGTGCTCCAGTAGGTGTCGACTTCGAGCACGACACGGTCCCCGAGCGAATCAGCGAACACCTCGAGTGCCGGGGTGCCATCAATGAGCGTCTCCAACTCCCACCAGTGATTGTGATACCCGACCGTAAGGCCCTCGTCCGCCGCGGCATCCGCTATCGCAGTCAAGCGCGCCGCGAGCGCTTCGATCTGCTCCCGCGTCGCCCAGTGTTCTTCGGGAACGAAGGGCTCGATGATCGTTGATATCCGAGCCCTCTGAGCCGCGGCGAACGCGGCCTTGTGGTTGCCGTCGAGCAGACTCGCGTGGGATGTTGGGGCGCTCAATCCTGCGCTTGCCAGCGCCGGCTCGATCACATCGATGAGCTCGGTCAGACCGTATGGCTCGACACAGCGAAACCCGATCGAGTGCAGTCGCGCTGCGGTCGTCGTGGGATCGGCGGCGAACTGCTCCCTGACAGAGTAGAGCTGCACGGAGAGTGAGGGTCGCGACATCGCGTCTCCATTCGGATGAGTGGTGAGGGGTTCGAGTGGTGTGGGCTTCGAGTGGCTATGCCATGCAAGCCTACGGGCGGTGCGGCTACGCCCGCTGGCGAAGTCGCTCGATCTCGTCACGAATCCGGCGAACATGATCCGGAGAGGCCGCGCCAAGCTCGGCGATCGCGCTCAGCTCAGCATCGAGCTCGGCCAGCTCGGTGAGGTTGCTGACGGTGTTGTCCTCGACGGAGTTCTCAACGCTTGGGCCAGTCGAGTCGGCTTTCGACGACAGCCCTAGCGGCGGCAAGCCTGCGGCAGCACGCTCAGCACCGACCTCTTCACGAGCCTGGTCCATTGCTGTCAAGACGATGCCGATGAGCACGTTGAGCACGGTGAAGACAATGAAGAACATGTACGACAGGAAGTAGAGCAGCGCGAACGGCGTAACCTCTAGGCCACCGAGGAACGTGTCAGGGAAGTTCTCGAGGGTCAGCATGATGGTGAGGGTGATCATCGCTTGACCGACGTCGCCCCAGCGCTGGGGGCTTTCAGCGCCGAAAAGATACACGCCGGCCATGGCGTAGATGAACATGAGAAAGCCGATGAGCAGGGCCAGGTTGGCCAAGGGTGCGACTGACTTGATCATTGAGATCATCAGAATGCGCACCTCGGGCAGGAACCGGAAGATACGCAAAATCCGCAGCAAACGCACCAAACGGAAGATCACCGTCGCGCCGTCGAGGAAAGGGATGGCTATCACGACGAGAAAGTCGAAGACATTCCAGGGGTTGCGAAAGAACATCCACGGTCGCGTGCCGTACGAGACGATTCGAAGGACGACTTCGACGGTGTAGAAGATGATCGCGAACCGGTCGATCGCGATTGCGGCGGCGGCAACGCGCGGGTCGAGATCAGCAAACGTGAGTGCTGCGAGTGACGCCGCATTCGCAATGATGACGGCAATGACGATTCCCTCAAAGACGTTGCCGTACATGATGCGCGCGAGCCAACCGATCCGGTACTGCGGAATGGCAACCACTGCAGAGCTGAACAGACCGGGCGAGGCGGTGGTCCCATCCGTCGCGACAGCGCTGTCGGCGGCGGCGTTCGGGTTCGTCATGATTTTGGGCTTTCCGTCGAAGAGTCTCAGGTGCACCTACCCGATGGGGAGTGCACACGACAAGCACTTCACAGTAGCGCGTGCTCAGATCACGTAGAAGCTGTTCTCAGCGGCGGATCGGCGGGGTCTCGCGACCGCCGGCACCCCGACGAGCAGAGAATTAGCCGGAGCGCCGTGCAGCACGACGGCCCCTGCGCCGATCACCGATGACTCACCGATCGTGATGTCTCCCAACACCGTGGCCCCCGCGCCAACAACGACGTGTGAACCGATGGTCGGATGCCGCTTGCCTGCCGCCGACGACGTGCCACCGATCGTCACACCGTGGTATAGCAATACGTCATCCCCGATGACGGCGGTTTCGCCAATCACGACCCCCATGCCGTGGTCGATGAAAAGCCGCCGGCCGATCGACGCCGCCGGGTGGATTTCGACGCCGGTGAGGAATCGCGTGAACTGTGACACTACGCGGGCGAGCACTCGAAGTCGCCACCGCCAGAGGCGATGGGCATGGCGATACCCCCAGACCGCGTGAAGCCCAGAGTATGTCAGCCACACCTCGAATGCCGAGCCAGCGGCCGGATCACGACGTCGCGCATTCGCGACGTCTTCGCCAATCACTTGTCGACCAGGTCCTCGTACAGCACGGTTGAAAGGTAGCGCTCACCGTAGCTGGCAACAATCACAACAATCTGTTTGCCGGCGTTCTCGGGGCGTTTGGCGAGTTCGACGGCCGCGTGCACGCTCGCGCCGGACGAGATTCCGCCGAGAATCCCCTCTTCCGCCGCGAGGCGCCTGGCCATTGCGACCGATTGAGCGATGTTGACATCGATGACTTCGTCGTAGATCTCGCGGTCGAGAATCTCGGGAACAAAGTTGGCCCCGATGCCCTGAATCTTGTGGGGTCCAGGAGAACCGCCGTTGAGGATGGGGGACTCCTCCGGCTCGACGGCCACCACCTGCAGACCTGGCTTCTGTTCCTTGAGGTATCCGCCGGTGCCAGAAATCGTTCCGCCGGTGCCCACCCCCGCCACGAAGATGTCGACTGCGCCATCCGTATCTGCCCAGATCTCCGGGCCGGTCGTCGCACGGTGGATCGCCGGGTTTGCCGCATTCGCGAACTGCTTCGCGAGTACCGCGCCGGGCGTCTTCGCGATGATCGACTCCGCGGTTTCGAGGGCCCCGCGCATGCCTTCAGAACCCGGCGTGAGCACGACCTCGGCGCCATACGCCTTGAGGAGCACTTTTCGTTCCATGCTCATCGTCTCGGGCATCGTCAAAATCACGCGGTACCCGCGCGCTGCTCCAATCATCGCCAGAGCAATACCGGTGTTGCCGCTGGTGGCCTCGACAATCGTGCCGCCGGGCAGAAGTTCGCCTGACTCCTCAGCGGCATTGACGATCGCGACCCCAAGCCGGTCCTTCACGCTCGCCGACGGGTTGTAGAACTCAAGCTTTGCAAGCACCACGGCGCCAGCGCTGTCGGTCACCTTGTTCAGGCGAACCAGCGGGGTGCCACCAAAGATCTCGGTGATGTCGTTGTAAATGTTGCCCATGGCTGAAGCCTAGGCTGTGTGCCCACGAGAGTCGCCGATGTTGTCGCGCAGACAGCGACCAAACGGTCAAGGAAGCGACCCCCCCTTGTACCCGATAGCGTGGGATTCCCAACGGGATCGGGATCATGCTCACAGTTATCATCGGAACCAGCAGCGCGCTGATCTTCGGCGCCGCCGATTTTCTTGGCGGGCTTGCAGCACGACGCATGAGTGCCGTGTTGACAACTGCCATCGCGGCCACGACCGGTCTCATCGCGTTCAGCCTCGCCCTGCCGTTGCTCGGCGGCACCTGGTCGAGCGATGCCGTTTTGCTCGGCGCGGCATCCGGTGTTGCAGGGGCGGTGGCAGTTGGACTGCTATACGCGTCCCTCGCGATCGGGCCAATGAGCATCCTTTCGCCGCTGACAGCGGTGGCGGCCGCGATCGTGCCGCTGACGTACGGACTGATTGGCGGAGAGCGCCTCGGTCCGATCGGCTACGTCGCACTCGCGATCGCCCTCGTCGCGATCGTGCTCGTCGGATTTGTGCCCGAGAAGAATGCCGTTCGCCCGAGCCTGAGGGGCATGACCATGGCTATCGGTGCGGGTATCGCGATTGGCGTGTTCCTGATTCTTATCGATGCGACGCCAGACGAGTCCGGCCTCGTGCCGCTCGTCGTTAACCGTGCCACGAACTCGACGATCATGTTCACGCTCGTTGGTGTCTTGGCGATCATCGCTTGGCGACGCGGCTCTGGTCCCGCGCACGGTGTCTGGCGATCGGGTCTGCTGCTCGCTGTCGGAGGCGGCGTACTCGACGCGATTGCCAACGCCGGCCTGCTGCTCGGCGTTCGCCTAGGTGAATTGAGCGTCATGGCGGTGCTCACTGCCCTTTATCCAGCTGGCACGATCATCCTCGCTGCCATTGTTCTCAAGGAACGAATCGGGTGGCTGCAGTACGTCGGCCTGGTGCTCGGTATCGCGGCCGCGGCGATGCTCGCGCTGGCCTAGAGGGTGCGGATGCCCGGAGCCTGCTTGAGCAACGCATCGTTGGTCACGAAGACCATCCCGCGCTCGAGCGAGCCAGCGCTGACCGCATCAGAGACCGAGATCGGCAGCAGCTCAAACGCGTACCCGGTGGCCACCTCAACGATCGTTGGACCGAATGACAGCGTGCCGCTGCGCTTCTTGATCTCTATCTCCCACGCGGTCGCTGCGCTCACAAAGACGGTGTTCGAACTGTCGAGAATTGGCTCAAGCCACTCGCTCTTCACCCGCGAATTGGCTTCGACCCACCAGACGACGACATGACTATCGAGCAGCAGGTTCATTCGCGCACGCCGAACTCACGCTCGATATGTTCGTCTGGCGTGAACCAGTCCACTCGGCTCACGGCCTCGATTTCCTGAGGCGACAAGCCGAGGTCGACGCTCCCCGGCCGAGGACGGGCCTTTCTGGCGACAACCGCAACAATCTTAAATCGAGGCTCACCATGCTTGGTCACGACTATCTCTTCACCGCTCGCCGCTCGCCGCTCGCCAATTTGGGTCACATTGACCACTTTTCTTGCCATCGCTCAATCAGCTCGGTTCGTGGTAGACGCACCAAAGGTGATTGCCGCGGTTCGATTCTCACGCGGAGTGTGTGGCAGGTCTCCAAACTCCACTTTCAACGGTCGGGAGGCGCGAGACCGTCAGAACTGGAGTTTCGAGGCGGTTAAACGACGGTGGCGCTCACCCCCTGAGCGGGTGAGCGCCACCGTCTGGTGTACTACAGGGCGGCGAGAGTGACGAGCAGCTCGTCGCCGGGGGCAACGTGGCTCATCGTGGCGTCGATCTCGGCGCGACCGAGCAGCTCGTCCATCTTGCGACGGCGGTTCTTGTTGATGAGCGTCACAACCGTGCCCTGCTTGCCCGCGCGGCCGGTGCGACCAGAGCGGTGCAGGTAGGTCTTGTACTCCTCAGGCGCGTCGGCCTGAATGACGAGGCTGATGTCATCAACGTGGATGCCGCGTGCCGCAACGTCCGTCGCAACCAACACGTTCACCCGGCCGCTGGTGAGCAGGCTCAGGTTGCGCGTACGGCGCGACTGGTTCAGGTCGCCGTGCAGGCTCGTTGCCGGGATGCCAGCATCCTCGAGGTAGTCGCTCATCTCTTCAGCGAACGCACGCGTGCGAGTGAAGATGAGGGTCTTACCATCGCCGGATGCGAGCTGCTCGATGATCTGCCGCTTATCGCGCTGCTCGATCAGCAGAACACGGTGGTCGATAGTCGACGAAGCTTGGTCCTCACCGGCGACCTCGTGCACAGCCGGCTCGTCGAGGAACTCCTCAACGAGAGTCGCAACGCCCTTATCAAGCGTCGCCGAGAAGAGCAGCTTCTGGCCGCCATCCTTCGTTTCGTGAAGGATTCGTTGCACCGGCTCCAGGAAGCCAAGGTCACACATGTGGTCGGCTTCGTCGATCACCGTGACGAAGACGTTTGACAGATCGAGTCGACCCTGCTCAATCAGGTCCTCAACGCGGCCAGGGGTGGCAATCACGATGTCAACGCCGCGCTGGAGCGCAGAGACCTGCTTGTACTGCGGAACTCCGCCGACGATCGTCGTTGTAAACAGACCAACGCTGCGGGCGATTGGCTGCACCGTGCGGTCGATCTGCATGGCGAGCTCGCGAGTAGGGGCAAGGATGAGCGCGCGAGGCTTGCGCCCCATCTGGCGATCCTTGCCACCGTTGTTCTCCATCAGGCGCTCAACGAGCGGAGCACCGAAGGCAATCGTCTTGCCCGACCCGGTCTTGCCGCGGCCGAGTACATCCTTGCCAGACAGGACATCCGGGATCGTTGCGGCCTGGATCGCGAACGGCGCCTCAGCGCCCATGCTCGCGAGCTGGCGCACAATGTTGCCGCCAAGACCGAGGTCGGCGAAGGTCACTCCGTCAACTTCGCCCGCCGTGATGACTGCGGCTTCTAGGCGCTCAAGCACGACGTCTTCACCGGGCTGAAACGAGCTCTTCGACTCGCGGTCGGGGTAATAGCTGCTCTCGCGACGGACCGGGCGGTCGTTGCGCTGGAATGACCCGGCATCGCGACGAGGGGCGCGCTCGGCGCGGTCATAGGCCGGACGCTCGGTACGAGCAGGACGCTCGGCGCGGTCATAGGCCGGACGCTCGGTACGAGCAGGACGCTCGGTACGGTCATAAGCCGGACGCTCGGTACGAGCAGGACGCTCGGTACGGTCATAAGCCGGACGCTCGGTACGAGCAGGACGCTCGGCGCGGTCACCATATGCCGGGCGCTCCGCACGTGCCGGGCGGTCACCATGTGCCGGGCGCTCCGCACGCTGCGGGCGGTCACCATATGCGGGGCGCTCTGCGCGGTTCGCGGCAGGCTTTTCCCGCGGGGTCCAATCTGGACGGCGGTCTGCTCGGTCTGGGCGAGCCGAGCCAGTGGGGCGATCGCCAGTGCGGGCGGCACGATCATCCGCAGACCAGCGCTTTTTTGGTGCGGCGGCGGACTGGTCGGCGCGGTAGCCGCGATGACCTTCGCGCTGGACACCGCTCGGGGCGCCCTTGGATGGTGCACCGGTCTTGCCGTACGGCTTTCTATTGTCTCGGCCAGCGGCCGGTTTCGACTCGTTTGATCTTGAATATGGGGGCATGATTCTTCCTGGGTTTCATTTCGCACGCATGAAAGCGCAAAGAATCAGTGATTCTCGTGCACCAATGAACCCGGGCAATCTTTGACCGAGGCCGTCACATACATTCGTGATTGTCACCAACTGGATTAGCTGGCAAACCGGCCCGCAAGACTTACAAACCCGCGCGGAGTACTCTCCGCTGTCTTGAGCCGACCGTGCAACGTTACTCTACAAATCCAAATTTTGCCCTACTTTGCGCCAAACACTCTCACGTTGCCAGCTCCCGTCCAACTCACGCAGGCTGCAAAATGAGCGCTCTTTTGGATTCGCGCCGCTCCTTCGCCCCTTCGACGAGGTAATACAGCACCGGCAAAACGACGAGCGTGAGCAATGTGGATGACACGAGCCCGCCGATGACAATGATGGCAAGCGGCTGAGAGATGAACCCGCCGCTGCCGGTGATACCGATGGCGAGCGGCAGCAGCGCAAAGATCGTCGCGGCGGCCGTCATGAGAATCGGGCGCAATCGTCTCGCTGCACCGTGGATCAGCGCATCACGCACGTTCATTCCTCGTTCGCGGTACTGGTTTACGAGGTCGACGAGCACGATGGCGTTCGTGACGACGATGCCGACGAGCATCAGCACACCGATGAGCGACGGCACTCCGAGCGGGATGCCCGAGATCACTTGCAGCGCAATTGCACCGGTCGCGGCAAACGGAATCGAGACCAAAAGCAGGAGCGGCTGGCGCAGACTCTTGAACGTTGCGACCATAACGACGTAGACGATCAGGATGGCAACAAGGAGCGCGAGCGCGAGCTGCTGGAAGGCATCAGCCTGCTGCGAAGTCACCCCTCCGATCGACGCGGAGGCGCCAGCGGGAAGGTCAGCCGCGGCTATCGCAGCAGTGACAGCGGCCGATGCTGCCCCGACGTTGTCAACGCTGGGCGTGACCTCGATCGTTGCGCTACGAACACCCTTGATGGTCGTGATGCTGGACGGACCGTTGGCCTGCTCAACCGCGGCCAGATCGCTCAGTGGCAGCAGCCCGCGCTCGGTTGGAATCTCGAACCCACGCAATTCCTCAATTGTGAGCGGGGCATTTTCGTTGAGGATGTAGATCGACAGCGTCTTCTCGTCGATGACAACCGAGCCGACTGCACTTGGATTCATGGTTGCGGTTACGATGCCGCCTACCGCGATCTCGCTCAGTCCGACTTCGGCGGCGGCGTTGCGATCAACCGCGATCTCGATGAACGGTTGCTCGTTCGACAGGTTGCTCGTGGCTTGCGCAACAACGTCGAGGTCACGCAGAACGGCAAGCACCTCGTCCGAGGCGGTTCGCAACTCGCTCTCGCTTGTCGCCGTGATGCTCACCTCGATGTCTGAAGAAGCGAAGGCAGTCTGCGCTGCAGAGAGCGTGACGTCGCCAGCATCCGGAATGTTCGCGACCGCGTCCCGAACTTGAGCCTGAAGCGCAACCTGATCGAGGCTGGCATCGGTCGTGAGCGAGAAGGTGGTTGACCCACTGCCTCGGAATGCGGCCTGGAGCGAACTCCCGCTCGAGCCGAGCGAGAGTTGCACGGTCTCGACTCCCACGACATCGAGCAACGCGGATTCGACTTTCTTTGCAGCGTCATCCCGCGCCTCCAGACTCGAACCGAGTGGCAATGTCTGGCTCACGGTAAGGGTGTTCTGACCGCTGTTACCGATGAAGTTGGTCTTGAGCAATGGCACCATCGCCGCCGTGCCACCGAGCACGAGCAGCGCAGCAAGAATCGTCGCCACCGGGCGCTTCAATGTCCAATGGATGATCGGCAGGTAGCCGCGCTGAAGTCGCGTCGGTTTCGCCAGTTCGTCCTCGTCTGTACTGACCACTGCACTCTCTTTGTGCTTCTTGGCCACCCTGGATCCGAGGAACCAGTACGCCAGCACCGGCACGATGGTGAGTGACACGAAGAGCGACGCACCGAGCGCTATCGCGGTTGTGAGCGCAAAGGGTCGGAACAGTTCACCGGTGATGTCCCCGACGAGCGCGAGCGGCAGGAAGACCGCGATCGTCGTAATCGTCGAGGCGGTGATGGCCCCAGCCACCTCCTTCACTGCGCTCTGAATGGCAGGGAGTTTCTCTTCGCCGAGAGACACGTGACGCTTAATGTTCTCGATAACGACGATGGAGTCATCAACGACTCGACCGATCGCGATCGTCAGCGCCCCGAGCGTGATGATGTTCAGGGTGTAGCCGGCTGCGTACATACCGATGAAGGTGATGAGCACAGATGCTGGGATCGAGATCGCAGTGACGAGTGTGGAACGGATTGACAGCAGGAACACCAGAATCACGATCACCGCGAACACCAGACCAAGCAGTCCCTCGGTGGCGAGCGATTCGATAGATTTCTGGATGAACGGAGCCTGATCGAAGACCACCGTGAACTTGGTGTTGTTGCCGAGCGCGTCGGACAGCGATGGCAACAGATCACGCACTTGCTGGGACACCGAGACGGTGTTGCCGGTCGGCGTCTTGCCAATGGCGATCGTGAGAGCCGGCTCACCGTTGACGCGTGAGATGCCCGTCACCGGGTCACTGACGGTCTCGACGGTTGCGACATCCACAATTGTCACGAGGTCAGCGGTATTGCCGCCGATCAATGGCAGTGCCGCGATCTCGCCGGCGGTCGTGACGCGCACGCCAGCCAGCACGGTCAGAGTCTTGCCATCTTCGGTGATCTGCCCCGCGGGCAGAAGCACGCCGTTGTTGTCGAGCGCATCGCGAATCGAGGCGTTCGACAGGCCTCGTGCGAATAGCTCTTCGGGGTTTGGCGTGATGACGACGCGCTCTGAAGTCGTGCCGAGAAGGTTCGCATCACTGACTTCTTTGATCTTCTCCAACTCCACGAGCGTTGAGGATTCGAGTTTTGCGGTGAGCTCTCTCGGATCGAGGTCACTCGTTACCGCGACCTGAATGACGGGGAGATCGCTGAAACTGAAGGTGAGGACCTGGGTGTCTGTCGAGTCAGGAAGGGTCGACGATATGCGATTTATCGCGGACAGCACCTTCTGCTCGGCCGTCGCGATGTCGGTGCCATACGCGAACGACGCGGTAATGCTCGAGATATTCACGGTGGAAGTCGCGGTTGTCGATTCGAGACCGTCGACGCCTTGAATCGCCGATTCGATCGGCGTTGAGACGTCCTTGTCAACGACAGCCGGTGAGGCTCCCGGATAGCTCGTGATGATGAAGATCTGCGGCAGCGACAGCGACGGAATGAGCTCCTGCTTGAGCGAGGTCAGCGCGACGCCGCCGAAGATCGCGATGACGATCGTGACGAGTGCAATGAGCGCGCGATTCCGCAGGCTGAAGACGGACAAAAGGTGCACGAAGACTCTTCCTCTAACGCGACGCTGCTGACGGCGGGCGCACAGTGCTGCAGCCTCAGCTTGTATTATCCCCGCGCGCGCTGTGAGTCACGTACTCTCCCGGGAGTAGGCAACTCTCCCGGGAGGGGATCCTCCGGCTGAAGTCGGCAAGCTCCGTCCCCATCGGCCCGGGTGCCACGGCGCTGTGATGGGGCATCCGAGCCGCACTTCCAAGCCCCCGCAGGCCGTCGAGCATGGAGTCTGATGCCCTCGCCGAGACGGGGGTCACGGGGCGCTTTCAGACCGATTGGCGACTTGATTACGGTCCAATTATGGAATTGGATACTCTCTGTGTCTCCATCAGCAACCCTCACCCGTCGAATCGCGCAACTCGTTATCGGCCTGTTCCTCTATGGAATCGGTCTCGCGCTCATGATTCGAGCGGCGATCGGTGTCGCCCCGTGGGACGTGCTCGGTCAAGGGGTCGCGCTTCAGAGTGGCATCCCATTTGGTGTTGTCACGAACATCATCGGAGCGCTCGTCCTGGTGCTGTGGATTCCGTTGCGGCAGAAGCCGGGCATCGGCACGGTCGCGAACGTGCTCATGATCGGAACGAGCGCACATCTCGGGCTCGCGGTCATCCCAGAACAGTCTGAGTTGTGGGTCCGGGTGCTCATGTACGCGGGAGGTTTGGCGCTTGTCGCCGTCGCCACCGGGCTCTACATCGGTGCGCGCTTTGGGCCGGGGCCGCGGGACGGACTGATGACCGGCATCCACGCACGATCCGGTGTGCGGTTGTGGGTAGTGCGCACGGTCATTGAGGTCGCGGTGCTCGCGATCGGCTGGCTGCTCGGCGGCAACGTCGGCATCGGAACGCTCGCCTTTGCGCTGCTCATTGGGCCCATGGTTGGTGTGACGATCCCGTGGCTGATGGTGCCAGCCGCGCGCGAGCGAGGTGAGCACGTCACTGCGCCGCCCAACTAGCCCTTCTCAGCATTGCCAGCGTTGTTTATGATGCTAGTCAAGAAGGGGGGCGGGCCCCGCCAAGCTCTCGCCAATGAACTGGAGCGAGACATGGGGCTGTTCGACTCGATCAAGAAGGCGTTTGATTCCGGCGGGATAGCCGTCGACGTTGACGCTCCGAAGACCTTTCGGTGGGCGGACGGTACCCTTCCGGTGACCGTCACCATTACCGGTGACGACGAGCATCCGCGAACCGTTACGGCAATTGAGCTGGAACTTGCGGAGGAGCCGTCCGGGACGGCCGAGGAGCGCAGTGCAGCGCGCCGACACAACGGCGGGATCAAGCAGACGTTCGAGCAGTCGCTGGTTCTCGGGGCTGGCGAGACGGCGACCGTCGAACTTGCCTTCGCGCTCAACCCCGTCGCCGCGATCGAGAACGCCTCGGACGAGGCGGTGCCGGAGTGGCTCAAGGCGGTTGCTGGCGCAGCAAATGTGCTTGCCGATGTGACCCGCGACACGCCCTGGTACCGACTCGAAGCAACGCCGGTCGTTGACGGCTTCTCGGCCCGCAAGTCCTCATCGCAGCGCATCAAGAATCTCCGCCCCGGCGAGTGGGGCGACGGGGAAGGCGTTAGCTCCTCGATAACCTTCAGCTAACGCGCTAGCCCTTCTCCGCGCCGCCGGTGGTGTTCATGATGCGTTTCTGGAAGACGAAGAACAGGACCGCGACCGGGATCGTCATGAGGACCGCTGCAGCGAGTTGCAACGGGAACTGGTTGCCAGATCCCAACTGACCAGACACCAGCGAGGCGACGCCGGTCGTGAGTGTGTTCAGTTCTGGGCTCTGCCGCGACACGATGAAGTGCCCGAGCCCATTCCACGAGCCCTGAAAGCTCAGGATGAACAGGGTGATCAAGGCCGGGCGCGCCATCGGAAGCACAATCGTCCAGTAGGTGCGAAAGGTGCTCGCGCCGTCGATTCGTGCGGCCTCCTTGACGCTCACCGGAATGGAGTCGAAGAACTGCTTCATGATGAAGACACCCGCAGCGGTTGAGAGCAGCGGGATGATCATGCCCCCGTAGGTGTCATAGAGGCCCAGTTGCTGAAGGATGAGGAACCGCGGGATTAGCAACACGACGCCCGGCACCGGGAGAATGCCGATGAACGCCGCGAACACAAAGGCTCGGCCCCGGAACTTCAAGCGAGAGAGCGCGTAGCCCGCGAGCGAGTCGAAGAACACCCGACCGACCGTGACGATCGTGGAGATCATCAGGGTGTTGCCGGCCCAGAGGGGGAACGGCACGTCGCCGAAGAGACGCTCGTACGCGGCAAAGGTGACTGTCTCAGGAATTAACCCCAAAGCATCCTGCGTTGCCTCAGCATCGGTCTTGAACGATGCCGCGATCGAAATGATGAACGGGTAGATGTAGCTCAGCGCCAGACCAATCAGGACCAGGTAGCTCAGCAGGATGCCCGTGCGGGCGCGCCCTCCGAGGGTGCGGCGGCGTTTTGGGCGGCGCGGCGCAACCTGCTTTGGCGCTTCGACAGTGACGGTCACGGGGTACCTCCGGGGTTTCCGGGCGTCGGCGTGACAGCGACCCGGGGCTTGAGCGGGTTGGGCGGGAGCGCGGCCTTCCGACCTGCGCGGGGAAGCCGCGGGTCGCGCTCGGCCAGAAGCCAGCGCTGAAGCAGGGTCAGGACGATGATGAATACGAACCGGATGAACGCAATCGCCGCGCCCTGTCCCCACTCAAGGTCAACGAACGACGATCGGTATGCAAGGAATGCGGGTGTCGAAATCGTGCCCCCAGCGGAGGTGCCGCCGAGGATATAGATCTGGTCGAATACCTGCCAAGAGCCAATCAGTCCGAGCGTCAGCACCGTGAATAGCGTGGGTCGAAGCATCGGGATCGTGATCGAGAAGAACTTACGAGCCGGGCCAGCGCCATCCATGAGAGTGGCCTCGTCGATCTCGCTGCCGATGCTCTGCAGCGCGGCAAGGAACAGCAGCATGAACGTGCCAGATGTCGTGAAGATCGCGAGCATGATGAGCGAGCTCATGGCGACCGACGGCCCGGCGATCCATTCCCAGCCCGAGATCCCGAGGAAGCCGGG
>ENA-ORBV01002927-ORBV01002927.1-microbial-mat-metagenome-genome-assembly--contig:-NODE-2927-length-35152-cov-12.459102_pt1 | contig 35152 bp, 38 predicted proteins | sample MGYA00237777_ERZ505514 | MGnify/ENA primary metagenome ERZ505514 (study PRJEB26160, sample SAMN06269048) | microbial mat metagenome | isolation source: Oligotrophic lake microbial mat | place... | reverse complement strand
TTCTCCCATTCTCCCCCTCTCCCTCTCTCTCCCCCCTCTCCCTCGTTAGGATCGATCGCCCAAAGCAAGGCAATCAGTAGTTCCCCAGTAAGCATAAATCGGCGTGTTCTGGTCTGGGAAAGAGCCGCCAGTATTTGGCTGGCGCACCGTAATTTTATCGCCCGAGGTCAACTCAACCACGTAATGAACGTGGGTGCCCATGTACATAGTATTTTTGAGCCGCCCTTCAAAACAGTTGACCGAAACTTCCGGCTGGTAGAGATTCAAATATACTTTTTCCGGCCGAACGCTGACCACAACCGAGTCGCCTGTGACACCACTCCACATATCCGACTGCTGAACGACTATTTTCAGATTTGCTGAGGTGCGAACCGTGAGAGTCGATCGGTCGATCGATTCCACCGTACCAGAAAACAAATTCGTATCGCCAATAAAATCGGCCACAAAAGCCGTCTGCGGGCACTCATAAATTTCTTCAGGAGAGCCAATTTGCTCAATCCTCCCCTCGTGCATCACCGCAATCCGGTCAGACAGACTCATCGCCTCTTCTTGGTCGTGAGTCACCATCACAAAAGTCAAACCCAATTCTTGATGCAAATTCGACAGTTCCAACTGCATCTGCTTCCGCAACTTCAAATCTAGAGCCCCCAGCGGTTCATCTAGCAGCAAAACCGCCGGTCGATTTACCAGAGCTCTCGCCAAAGCCACCCGCTGCTGCTGGCCGCCCGACATTTGACCGGGAAACCTGTTGGCGAAAGATTCCATTTTCACCAATTGCAAAACTTCCCGTACCCGTTCTTCAATTTCTGCTTTCCCCAGCTTTTTTATCCGCAATCCAAAAGCGATATTGTCCCAGACATTCATGTGTCCGAACAAAGCATAGCTTTGAAACACAGTATTTACCGGACGGCGGTAAGCTGGAGTGTTGGTCATCGACTGGCCCCGAATCATCAATTCGCCCGCCGAGGGAGTCTCGAACCCAGCGATTAAGCGCAGCGTCGTAGTCTTGCCGCAGCCACTGGGCCCGAGGATGCTAAAAAATTCTCCTTGGCGGATGTTGAGGTCAACTCCGCGGACTGCGGTTTCGCCGTTAAATACCTTAAAGACCTTGCGGAGTTCAACGTCAAGCGCTGTATCCGTTGCTGTCGTACCTTGGTTGAGTGCTGTCTGAAACATATTCGCCCTTTCCTGGGGGTAATGCACGCCACTTAAATACAGTTTAAGTTTAGACTTTTCTGTATTTTAGGTGAGGAATGTTGGATGTAACAGGTTTTGGGATTTGTTCTTTAAATTCTATCCCAGAGCGCACCATTCTCAGCAACAGGCTTTCGGGCCTGTTCCACAAGAAAATTCACTCTTTGTGGAACAGGCCGGAAAGCCTGTTCATAAAAGACTTATTGAGAATCGTGCAACATCTCAGATCGAACTGCCATCTATTTATTCTCAGGACTTGGCGTCGGAGACGGTGTTTGCGGTTTCTCTGTTTTGGGTGCTTCTGCTTTTTTCCACTCTGACAAAGGTCGCTGGACGGCATTTTTAAAGTCAAAAGGCACTAGCAGCACGGGCAAATTTTCGGCGGAATTTTGAGGGGGCGCTTCCGGCGGATTGGCTTGAGCGTACAAGAAGCGGCCGCTAAAGTCTGTTTTGCCTAAAACTAAACGATGAGTTTCCTGGTTGTCCAGCTTGACTGTGACTGTAGCTTGGGGTTTATCTAGACCGAATTCTGGCAGTTGAGCGGCAGTAATATCAATTGTGCGATCGCTCTTTCCTGTTGCCAGCCTGTCTAGCAAAAAATCCACCGATGCCTGACTCGCGTGTGCTTGCACTGGCAATTTCATTTCCCAGCTAGACTTGCCTCCTTTTGTAGCATAAACTCGCTCAAAAGTCAATATTTTTTCGGGAGTTTTGACTGTAAAGAATTGTACGCGATCGGACTTGAAAGCAAAAATTTTCTGTTTTTCTTCCTTAGCGGCTTCCTGTTTCGGAGATACTTGCATCTCGAACAAAGCAACCAACCCAGTCATGCTCAACGCGACGGCTATCAATACTAATGTATTTTTCTGCAATTTCATAGTAACAGCGAATTGGGCATTGGGCATTGGGAATTGGGCATTGGGCATTGGGGAGTCTGTTATTAATAACAACTGACAACTGTCAACTGACAACTGCCAACAGTCAACAGTCAACAGTCAACTGACAACCGTCAACTGACAACCGTCAACAGTCAACAGTCAACAGTCAACTAACTTATCTTCTCTTCCACCAAATAGCGCCGCCAATTCCCAGTCCGAGTAAAGGCCACATTAGCCAAGCTAAAACCAGCAATCCTACTTGGATGGTAGTCATGTTAATGCGACGGTTGGTAGCTTTTTTCGGACTGATAGAAAAGCTTTGTTGGTCTGGTTTACTCAACCAACTGACTGAATTGAGAAACACGTCGCTATTGAGTTGTTGGTCAAACCAACCGTTAGTCACAAATTGAGATGTGCCAATTACTACCATTCGCGATGTTTTTCTAGGAGTTGAAGGCACAGAAGGAGTTGCCGTTGGACTGGGAGATGCTGTGGGTGTTGGTGTTGGCGAACTTTCCGGAGATTCTGTGGGAGATGCTGTCGGTGTTGGCGAACTTTCCGGAGATTCTGTGGGAGATGCTGTCGGTGTTGGCGAAGTCGTCGGTAATGCTGGAGGCGTAGCTTCTTGCGAGACAATCACCGAATAGCTGATTGGGGAAGCTGTTGGCGAAGTTGTCGGTGATGGTGATGTTGTCGGTGATGGTGAATCTATCGGTGATGGTGATGTTGTCGGTGATGGTGAATCTATCGGTGATGGCGAAGTTGTCGGTGATGGCGAAGTTGTCGGTGATGGTGAATCTATCGGTGATGGTGAATCTATCGGTGATGGTGATGTTGTCGGTGATGGCGAAGTTGTCGGTGATGGTGAATCTATCGGTGATGGTGATGTTGTCGGTGATGGTGATGTTGTCGGCGACGGTGAAGTTGTCGGAGATGCTTGGGGTGAAGGCGTGACCGGTGTTGGTGAAGGTGAGGGCTTTAAGGGAGTGCTGTCAGTGGACGATCGAACTAAAGCCACACCTAATAATAGCGGGCCTTGTCGATCGGTCTTCGGATCGAACTCCAATTTCTTAGTGGTCAAATCGCTTTCCGCCCAACTTTCCTGACTCGTCCAAATCAGCGGTTTTTCCTCTATCCCTTCTACTGGCGAGGTTTCCAAAGCACGCGCAAATGGATAGAATGAAATACCGTTGCCAAAACTTTGAGTAATCGGATGTTCGCCGTAGCGCCTGACGGTGGGAACCGTGGGGCCCAGGCCAAATCTTTGACCAGTGCCCGAAGCATCGATGGCCAAACGGGTGTCTAGTTTTACGCCCCATTCTTGCAGCATTTTGTCCAATCCCGTATCAATTGCCGGGTCTACCATTAACAATAAACTGCCGCCGCGATCGAGATAAGCTTTTAGTGCTTTAATTTCTGTATCGGAAAACGGTTTGTCCTGCCCCGGAATGATTAAAGCATCTGCATCTTCTGGCACTTCTTTTCGTTCGGTCAAATTCAGCGTTTGGGCGTTGTAGTATTTATCTTTCAGAGCTTTTTCAGCTTGCTGAATTCCGCCTTGACCTTCCTTTAGCGGGCGGGCTCCTTTGCCTTGCAAAAAGTAAACTGTAGCAACGCGAGTGCTCAGGATTTCTTCTAAGCCATTGGTAAGTTTGATCTCTGAAAGCCCTTGATTTGGGTCGCTACCAAAAGTAGTGCCGCCTTTTTGCAGCACCTGTTTTTTGTCGCCGGATTGCAGGTAAACTTCTCCGATGCTAGTAATACTAAATTCCCGCGCTTTTCCCGGTTGGGCCTGCGGGTCAACAAACTCGAATTGAAACTTTTCGCCTCCCTCGCGTTTGTAGCTTTGCAACAATTCTTTAATTTGGGGGTTTTGGATGGGGTCAAATACCCAAACTTTGACTGTTTGTTGCAGGTTTCGCAGTATTTGTTGAGTCTGCGGGGCCAGGGTAAATTGTTGGCTTTCGGTTAAGTCGATGCGGACGGGATAGCGAAAGGCTATGAAGTTAATTACTCCGAGAATCACAAAGACGGCGAGGGTGGCAATCAGGGCGTTGGTGCCCGCTTGAGTGGAACGCTGCCCCCAAAAGCTTTGTTCGTAACTCAAATATAGCAGCCAAAGTGCGATCGTCACTGCTCCGGCAATAACTAAACCCACTGTCAGGGGGTCCCATACTCCAGATACAAGTGCTGCTGTTACCCCCGCTGCGATGAGGAGGGGGCCCAGCAAAAAAACGTATTTCCAATTTGTTTTGCTAATTTTCATAAGGTAAATATTGAGGGAAAAATTTCCGGGTCGAGGATGTTATTCTATATCGCATTAGCCTGCAACCATGCTGTTAAATCTGACTGCTGTTTGAAATCCAGCACGGCATCTCCTAATTCTTCTAATTCCTGTATACCTAATTGACGGATGCAGTTTTCGGTTTCCGGTTGTATTGTGCCTAAACGCCGCACTAGCTGACGCAATATTAACGAGAGTTGAGCGGTTTTTGTCACCTGTTCTCTTGCTACATCTATGGCAATCTGCTGGTCTTGAATCCACAGTTCTTGGTTCTGCAATTCATTTAATTCTTCCTGAGTGAAGTTTTCCTCGCTGGCTATTCTAAAAGCTTTCTGAATTTCGGGAACTGCACTGAGTGTTTCTGGTACTGTCTCCAGAGTGCGGGTATTTTCGAGAAAGTAAATCCATTGGTCGGCGGTTGTTTCTAATTCTGCTAATTCCTTGCTAAATTTTGGCAGTTCGATAAATACTAATTCTATTTCAGTATCTGGGTACTCAAACTGTTGATCTTTTTCTTGGAAAACAAACCGCGACATAAATTCTGGCTGATTTTCAAACATTTCAAAGTCGGCAATTTTCAAAGAAATTACTGTTTTTAGTCTTTCGTAGCGTTCTTCTCCTGTTAATTGCAGGCTGTAGCTTTTGGCAGCGTTGTACAAAACTCTGTTCCCGAAGGAAGGCACGTTGAGCAGTTGAATTTCAACGAGGGCGATTCTACCGTCGTTAATTGTGGCTTTGACATCTAGGTGTGTGTCTTGGACTCCGAAAGTGTGATTTCCTGGTTGGGAGTCGATTATTTCTAAGTCTTTGATGACCGGCTGTGCTTCATAAAGGATGGCGTTTAAAAAATTAATCAGGATGTCTTTGCTGTCGCTGGAACCGAATATTTTTTTGAACGCAAAGTCGATTTTTGGATTAATAAATCTCATTATTTCAAGAAATTAGTGGAATAACTAACATTAATTGGGAATGGGGCATTGGGCATTGGGCATTGGGCATTGAGCATTGGGAATTGGTGGTGTCTCCTTTAATGTGCAACTCTCCAAATCTCCTATTTTCCCACTCTTTCCTCTTTATTCCCCGAAGCCTTCCCTAATGTTTTTAAGAACGCTGATATCGCAAGGCATCGATGGATTGGGCGGTCAGAAATACTCCTAAAATGATGTAACTCGCAAACATAATTAAACTGCTGGTATCGAAAACTCCCTTGACAAGATTGGTGTAATTTGTTAGGAGCGACAAATGTCCTAATGCTGTTCCGAAGGGGCCACCGATACCGACGGCGGCTGCATCGATCACCCAGAGAAATAATACTAGAGTGAAGGTGAGGATGGCGGATAAAATTGTGCTGTCGGTGAGGGAGGAAATAAACATTCCGAGCGACAATACTCCTGCTGCTAGTAAGATTAAGCCGCCGTGTCCTAGCAGAAGAACTCCGGGGGGTACGGGTGGGGTTGAGGAACTGAGGGCGATCGCCTCGCAGAACAGCAGGGGCAACAACATTGTGGTATAAAATGTTAAAACGCCGAGGAGTTTGCCGGTAGCAACTGCCCAGTTTGTTAAGGGCGATGTGGCTAATAGTTCTAAGGTGCCACGTTTGCGTTCTTCTGCATAAAGTCCCATTGAGAGTGCGGGTAATACGAACAAGGAAAGGGAACCCATTATTCGCAGAAATAGTTGCAGAAATTCGTAGGCTACGTCGATGGGAGGTTCGGTAATTCCCATTTGGTCTCGCTGGCCGATTTGGGGAATTAACCCGTCGGGGGCGAGGAGGATGGCTATTAAAAAGTAGCCGGTGATCAGCCAAAAGACTGCGGCGATGGCGTATGCTAATGGCGATGCAAAATAGCTTTGCAGTTCTTTGCGGTAAATGGCGATGATATTACTAATCATTACTAACCTGGGAATTGGGGATTGGGGATTGAGTAGTTGGTAATTGGTTCATTCTGTTTTGTCGGCGGGTGGGTGTGGTTCGCTGTCGTTGGTATTTTGGGGATTTGTTTCTATTTGTCGCTTTCTGGTAAGGGGTGGCGGTTCTGGTCGAGAATCGCTAGTCGGTTGTGGCTTTTTTTTAAGTGGCCGATTTTTTACAACTGGTTGGGATTCTGGTTGAGAACGTTCGATCGACTTTGGTGTCTCTAAAATCAGTTCGGGTTCTGGTTGAGAAGGCTCGATCGACTCTACTGTTTCTGAAACAATGAGCAGATTTTCGACAACCGGTTCTGGTTGAGAATGTTCGATCGACTTTGGTGTATCTAAAATCAGTTCGGGTTCTGGTTGAGAAGGCTCGATCGACTCTACCATTTGAACAATAAGCAGATTTTCGACAATCGGTTCTGGTTGAGAAGGCTCTAGCGACTCTACCGTTTCGACAATGAGCAGATTTTCGACAATCGGTTCTGGTTGAGGATGTTCGATAGATTCTTGTCTTTCTACATTTTCCAGAAAATCTACCACTGGCTGCATTCCTGGTTCTAAATCGCTTATTTCCTCTGGTGTTTCTGTAATTGGTTCCGATTCTGGTTGATAATAGTCGATCGACTCTACCGTTTCGACAACTGGTTCGGATTCTGGTTGATGATGCTCGATCGACTCTACGGTTTCTGAAACTTCTAGATTTTGGACAATCGGTTCTGGTTGATGATGCTCGATCAACTCTTCTTTTTCTGAAACTTCTAGATTTTGGAGAATCGGTTCTGGTTGATGATGCTCGATCAACTGTTCTATTTCGACAACTGGTTCGGATTCTGGTTGAGAAAGTGCGATCGACTCTTCTGTTTCTACAACTTCTAGATTTTCGACAACTGATGCTGGTGGAGAAGGTTCGATCGGGAGTATCTCACTTTTGTAAAAAATGTTTTTTACAAAAGTGAGCATCCTGCTTGCTTGTTTAGATATCTGTAGCGAGTCAGATGCTCGGGTTTCTGTGACACCCAAACTGAGATCCTTCCCTTTTATCGGCTGTACGGTTTCTGCAACTGGTTCTGATTCTGGTTGAGGATTTTCTCTCAACTCTACGGTTTCTGCAACTGGTTCTAATTCGGGTTGAGGATGTTCTCTCAACTCTACGGTTTCTGCAACTGGTTCTAATTCTGGTTGAGGATGTTCTCTCAACTCTACGGTTTCTGCAACTGGTTCTAATTCGGGTGCAGAATCATAAAGCAACTCTTCAGTTTCTGTAACTGGTTCCGATGCTGAATGAGAATCATAGAGAGACTCTAGTTTATCTGAAACTGGCAGATTGTCCGCGATGATCGTCGGTTGTGATTCCGATTGATGAGAATCCGCAATCGGTTGTGATTCCGATTGATGAGAATCCGCGATCGAATCTTGAATTTCTGTGGCTTCTTGGAGATTTCGATCGACCTCCGGTTCGCTGTGTACCAGAAGATTTTCTTCCGGTTTCTTTTCAGCCGCTGTCAGCCTTAAAAACACATCTTCCAGAGTAGCGCCAGAGCGGCGCATTTCGCAGAGTCCAAATCCCGAAGCGATGATAGCTGTAGCAATTTCTCGTCCCGGTTCTATGTCAGATTCGCACAAAGCCCGCAGGCGGTAGCGACTGGCTAAAAATTGCTGGCTGGGAATCAATTCGATCGATCGAACTCCCGGCACATTTTCCAAAGAAGGCAACAGCAGACTGTTCACTAAATCCGCTTCGCCTTCAACTTCGAGATCGTAACCCTCTCCCACTGCCAACTCTCCCATCAAATTTTCGGGAGTCCCCGCAGCGACGATTTTACCGCGATTGATGATGGTGACGCGGTTGCAAGTCATGCTGACTTCCGGCAGAATGTGGGTCGAAAGGATGATTGTGTGTTGGCCGCCGAGGCTTTTGATTAAATTGCGGACTTCGATAATTTGTCGCGGGTCTAGGCCGACGGTTGGTTCATCTAAGATAATAACTGGTGGATCGTGGACGATCGCCTGTGCGATACCAACTCGCTGTTTAAATCCTTTGGAAAGTTTGCGGATTAAAACTTTGCGTTTTTCAACGAGGCCGCAGCGTTCGATCGCGGAAGTAACTCTTCGCGCGCGATCGCCCGCAGGTACTTGCTTAATCCGCGCCACAAAAAACAGAAACCCTTCCACAGTCATTTCTGGATAAAGCGGCGGGTTTTCCGGCAGATAGCCGATGCGCTGTCTGACTTCCATCGAGTTTTCGTGAACATCGAGGCCGGCGATGCGGGCGGTACCGCTGGATGCTGGCAAATATCCCGACAAAATCCGCATGGTTGTGGTTTTGCCAGCGCCGTTTGGCCCCAAAAAACCGAGAATTTCTCCTGATTCGACCGAAAAGGACACGTCCGCGATCGCAGCGGTCGAACCGTAATCCTTGCTTAAGTGTTCTACTTCAATCATTTTTCCGAAGCCAGTCGATTTTAGATTTTAGATTTTAGATTGACTCAACCGCTTGCGCGCTGTGCGTCTTAGCAGGCGAGCAGTGCGGGTCGATGGCATTTATAGCGCAAATTTTAATTTGATTTTGTATTCCAGTGTAGTCCGGCAAGAACCAAATCTATCATAAGTGGCGATCGGACTTTGAAGCAAAATGCTAGGTAGTAGGGTGCCCAGCGCGGAAATGATTAGCCGATGTACATCGAATCGCTACCAACTGACGCACCCTACCAGTAGAGTCCGTGCCTAACCGAACCCTCAACTAGCTGCCTTCGCTACAGACGCGGGGCTGTTTCTAGGTTGATATCGGCATTAAAAACAATCACAAATTGAGCATTGGGGATTAACTGCCGGATTATCCGCAGATAGCCGTCAGCATCAGAATGCCTGAAGAAATGGGCTACAGAGATTCGCTGCATATTGGGAAGCAGGCGAACAACCAACCACCTGTTAAGGCGCTGTTTGTAGGGCATAATTAAGTTTGTCTCCATTCAGTGTTGGAGCCAAAGCCAGTTCAATGCTTGTCGAGGGCGCGGACTGGCTTTTGACCGTTGTTAGACTTTGTGTCTATCTCTAGATTAAGACACGAACTACATATAGTCAACTGAATGAATAAAATCAACTGAACTAAGTACGGGACAGATAATGACGCTGGGGCAAAAGCTAAGAGAAAGACGTGAAAGTCTAGGTTTGACTCGAATACAAGTGGCAAGAGCGTGTAATGTGGTGGAATCCACAGTCATCAACTGGGAGACAGACAGACACGTGCCCAAGCTATACCCAGCACAGATGAAAGCCCTGTGCGACTTATTGAAATTCTCGATAGAAGATTTAGTCGTGTAGCTTGGGGAGTTAAGATAAAGTAGGTTGGACAATCGCGCTTTTTTGCAGAGAGGACGATCGCTTTCTCTTTCGATTACTGCTGCTGAAATTGAGCCAACAACCAAGCCCCTACCTGTGCTTGATCTTCAGTGCGACTCCGCTGCAAGGCTTCTTCTAGCAAAGCAATAGTTAATCCAGGCAAAACTTCCGATCGCACAAGCCGCCGACTGCCATTGTCAGCGATGATGGCAAAGGCAAGAATTTCGGTTTTCTGTACGTCTATTACCCAATATTCAGCAACTTTCAACTCTTCATAAAGCAACCGTTTTTCCCCGATGTCGTCTGATAAGGTTGAGTCAGCAACTTCGATGACTAAATCTGGCGGTGGAGTAACGTCAAGATTTGCGATCGAAGTTCCTTGAGGTGCTAATTTAGCTCTGTCTCCAATATAATATGATACATCCGGTTGACATTCTCGAACTCCTATTTTCCGGTAGCTACATTTATTGAATCCATTAACAGAAAGACCTTTAATAGTGCAAAATAAGTTAACTGCTAAAAGTGCGAGATCCGGCCTCACTGACATAGTTTCAATCCTCATTTGTCCGTTGCGATAGTAGCATTTTGCTTTTTCATAAGCCGGGTTGTCTGCAATTTCGACGAATTCTTCCCAGCTAGCTACTACCCAGACATCTGTTGGCAATTGAGTCTTTAGTTCGCTCATGTTTTTTTATGCAAAATATTTTAATCATATAACACTACTCAATCAAATGTAAATCTCTCTCTCTTTCTCCTCCTCTGCGCCCTCTGCGCCCTCTGCGGTTAAAAAATCTTAACTCCTTTTCCAAATCTTAATTTCCCCCAACCAACCCGCACTCACAATAGTCTTACCATCAGCGCTAATTGCCACAGAAGTAACATAACCCGAATGTCCGCTCAAATTACCCCTTAATTCGCCCGATCGCAAATCCCACAATTTCACGCTCTTATCCCAACTCCCACTAACCAGTATACTCCCATCCCGACTGATTGCCACAGACCAAACTCCGTCAGTATGCCCACTCAAACGCCGAATCAACTGCCCATTTCCGACATTCCACAAGCCAACAGTGCCGTTACTGTTTCCCGCAGCCAAAGTTTTCCCATCAGGAGTAAAAGCCAGGGACAAAACAGACAAGTTCTTGCCGCCAATCGTGCGAATTGCTGCACCAGTCGCTAAATTCCACAACCTAATTGAACCATCTTTGCTGCCGCTAGCTAAAGTTTTGCTATCGGGACTGATTGCAACAGCATTCACCAGTCCAGAATGCCCGGTTAAAGTCCGCAGCAATTCCCCAGTTTTCGCATTCCAAATCTTAATCGTTTTATCCCAACTGCCGCTGGCGATAAACTGACCGTCGGGACTGACGGCAACACTCGAAACAGCGCCGGAATGACCGCTCAAAGTGCGTAAAACCGCGCTGGTTTCTAAATTCCAAATTTTTACAGTTTTGTCGTCGCTGCCGCTAGCTAACACCTTTCCGTCCGCACTGGCAGCCAGTGCATTTACGGCTTCTGCGTGTCCTTGCAGGGTAGTTTTTAATTGCCCGTTGGAAAAATTCCAAACTGAGATTGTGCCGTTGCTATTTCCTGTGGTAAAATAAGCGGAAGCAAGGGCAAGGGAACTCACAACTTCCGAAGATCCTTTGAGGGTATTTGTGGCGGCAAAGGCGATCGCACTTCCAGACTTCCGAGGCGCATTATTAACAGGAGTTTTCGGGTTTCCGGCTGTGGGAGATTGGGGAAGCGCAGGTAGTGAAATAGTCGATCGCCATTTCATGAAAGTATTGATTTCTATCCCGGCCGCCACGATTTTATCCGAATTTTCCTCTAACCTAACAATGCCGTTAATTGCCACAACTCGCCCCGCATCGTCGAGTACGGGCCCGCCGCTCATCCCCGCTCTCACTAAGTTATTGTATACCAAAGTATAACCGTTCCAGGGAGTCTGGCGGCCGGTAAGCTGACCTTCGGTGGCGATGAAAATCGGCTGTCTCAGGGAACCGCCAGATGTCGGCCAGCCCGCGACGATCGCCTTTTTTCCGGGAGTTGCTGGGGAATTTGCCAATTCAGCGAGGCGGTAGCTTTGAGGGCTGCTGAAGGGGACGATCGCTAAATCAGCACCGGGCATTCGCCGGATGAGATTGTATGATACAGAGTGAGCTTTGCCGTCGGGAGTTACAACCTCGTAATCGCCTGCTTTATCGACTACGTGCCAGTTGGTAAGAATATAGTATGTGCTACCTTGTTTCTCTAAAATTACTCCTGAACCGCCTTTTGGCCCTTGGATGCGAACGGTAATTTGTTTGGCGACTGTTTTAACTGCGTCGGCGGTTAATGCTAGGGCGATTTGAGGTGATGTGAGTGGAATAAGGGCGATCGAGCTTAGGGCGATCGTAGCACTCAAAATAGCCGGAATTGTTCTGCTGTAGTTCATGATTGTGTCAATTTAACATACCCACATATCCACGGACGGATCGGTTTTCCGGCTTGTGGCGCGTTGACGGTTGAGCATGGAAGAGTGTTTGGGCGATCGAACTTTCGACATTCGCACAAGCCTAAAAATATTTGACACAGCCCTCTGGCTAGCAGAAAAATTTAGAATCGGGAACCGCACCTAGACTCAACAATAGCAATTGGCTGATCTCTATTCTTTTCTCGGCAAATCAGAATTTGAGCCAAACGCTGGTCGGAATAATACCCATTAGCCATCCAGCCGAGGGGTGCGCCTGCGATCGCGCCAACTGCTAAACCAGTTATCAGGCTCCAAACAAGATGCTTTCTGGCGATCGGCTTTTGTTCCATAAAAATTTATCCTAAAGACTTACCCTTAGCAAAAATAGCACAAATAAAAGTTACTTTCTTCCTCCTATTTACTTATTTCCTAAGTAGTAACCCATTATTAAGTATCATGTTCTTCACAGTCCGCTTAACACAATCCCATGTCGCTATAATCAAGTATGCAAAATTAACAAAACCGATGGCAAGAAATATATGGTATTTAGAAACTGGCAAAAAGAATTAACTGAGGAAAATCTTCTAGCTCAAATAGCAAAAGCAAAAGAAGCATGGAAAAACGCTGAGGATACAGAACCCCGCGCCGAATCCGTGCAGTATAACCAGTCGGAAGATTTAATAGTTATCAAACTGAAAAACGGTACTATTTTTTGTTTTCCTCCAAGCCTTGCACAAGGCTTAGAAGGTGCTTCACCAGAACAACTTGCTGATGTTTGGCTGCCGCCTTCTGGCAGCAGCGTACACTGGGAAAGCTTAGATATTGATTTTGGCATTCCCGAACTTCTAGCAGGTATTTTTGGGACAAAATCTTGGATGGGTGATTAATTTCTTAGTCCGCGAAGGCGGACTTCGTTTTTGTAGTAGCGGTTTCAACCGCCGAGTAATTTCAAATCCCCGACTTCTCCAATAAATCGGGGAGTTCTCATTCAATTCTATGCCAAATCAAACAGCAAAATTTCCGCATCTTCCGTAGCTTCAATCGCCAATTCAGACTCGCCGCTAACCGCCGCCGCGTCGCCATTTTCTAAAGGCAAACCGTTGAGCAAAACAGCGCCGCGAGCAACTTGCACCCAAGCATGGCGATTTGGCTGCAAAGCATGAGAAACCCGCGATTTTTTATCCAAAACCGCCGCATACAAATCGACATCTTGATGCACTTTCACAGCACCATCTCTCGCATCTCGCGCCGCCACTAAGCGCAGTTTTCCGTGCCTTTCTGCTAGGGGAAAATCCCGTTGTTCGTAACTCGGCTGCAATCCCTTTGTATCCGGTAACAGCCAGATTTGCAGCAAATGAACCGGGTCAGTTTGCGAGTGATTGAACTCGCTGTGCTGGATGCCCGTACCTGCGCTCATCCGCTGCACTTCACCGGGTTTAATCGTTGCACCGGTGCCCAAAGAATCTTTGTGTTCTAATACTCCTTCCAGTACATAAGTAATGATTTCCATGTCGCTGTGCCCGTGAGTGCCGAAACCTTTGCCGGGGCTAACTACATCCTCATTAATTACCCGCAAGGAGCGAAAATTCATATATTTTGAGTCGTAATAATCAGCAAAAGAAAATGTGTGGTAACTGTCCAACCAACCGCGATTAGCGTGTCCTCTTGCTTCACTTTTTTTGACGGTAATCATTTTCTGCATCCTCAGTGAAATTTATCGGATGTTTCCGAGATATTTCTACTTTAAACCGAGTCAAGCTATTATGGAAAGTACGCACTTAAAAGTACGGTACTTACCAAAAAGATACTATGCAAGTCCAAGAAGTAAAGGTCGATCGAGCAAATTGCCCGGTAGAACGCACTCTAGAGGTGATTGGCGGGCGCTGGAAAGTCTTAATTCTGCGGGAGTTGTTTCAAGGAGTGAAGCGTTTTAACGAGCTGCAACGAGCTGTCAACGGCATTACGCAGAAGATGCTGACGCAGCAATTGCGGGAGATGGAGTCAGACGCGATCGTACACAGGGAAATTTACCTGCAAGTTCCGCCGAAAGTTGAATATTCGCTAACGCCTTTGGGCGAAAGTCTCAAACCGATTATTAATGCCATGCACGAATGGGGAATTCAACATATTAGCGAAGATGGAAAATGAGCGGTTTCTAGATGGTTTTTTTCCGTCTTCCGACAGATTTCAAATTTTCAACCTAGTTCAACAATAATAATATGAACAAAATAGAGCGTCTCGCCACCCTCAACCGCATCCGCAAACTCAGCCGCCTGATGGATACTGCCATTGGCATCCCCGGTACTAAATTTCGCATTGGTTTAGACCCCATTATCGGTTTAGTTCCGGGTGCTGGGGATCTCGTAGATACCGCGTTTTCCGCATACCTAGTTTATTTAGCCACTCAATTCAAGATCCCCCCCAAAACCCTCGGAAAAATGATTTACAATATCGGTTTAGAGGCCGTCGTGGGTTCAGTACCTTTAGTCGGAGATATTTTTGATGCTTTTTATAAATCCAACATGAGAAATCTGGCGCTTTTAGAAGCACACATCGAAGAAGTTGAACCGGAACTAGCCGCAGTTGCAGAACCTATTCCTGAACCTATTAAACTGTAGGTTTGTAGTGAGGACTTTAGTCCTTAGATTTTCAGAAGGACTAAAGTCCTCACTACAAATCCTTTTAAATATTATGGGAAAGCTCGCCCCTACAAAAATCCACGAAAGCATTAACATCTTCTTCTTTAGTATTAAAAGCTGTTACCAGTCTGACAGTAGATGTATCCCATCGATAAAATTGAAAACCGTGATTCAAAGCTGCTGCAATCAGGGATTCTGGAAGCTGCATAAAAATTTCATTTGCTTCGACTGGATGGCAAAACTTGACTTTCTCAACTCCTGCTAAATCTGCGGCTAATTTGGCTGCCATATTATTTGCATGAGCCGCATTCTTCAGCCACAAATCATCCGTTATATACGCTTCCAACTGCGCCGACAAAAACCGCATTTTCGATAAAAGATGCCCGCTGCGCTTGCGGTAAAAAGGGAAAGTCTTTGCTAATTCTTGATTAAAAAAAACCACAGCTTCCGCAGCCATCGCGCCGTTTTTGGTCGCTCCAAACGATAGAATATCTACACCAGCGCGCCAAGTTACATCCGCCGGAGAACAGCCAAGACTGGCGACAGCATTGGCAAAGCGAGCTCCGTCCATGTGCAGGTGCAAATTGTGGCTGCGCACAACTTCCGAAATCTGGGAAATTTCCGCTGGATTGTAGACAGTGCCTGCTTCTGTGGCTTGAGTGATGCTGACGGCTGCGGGCTGTACGTGGTGGACGATTCCTTTGCCAGCGCGATCGAGTATTTTTCCTAAAGTCTCTGGCTCTATTTTACCATGATTTCCTGTTACTGTCACTAACTTTGCACCGCCTGTAAAAAACTCCGGCGCGCCGCATTCATCCAGATTAATATGAGATTGGGCGTGACAGTAAATAGCGCCGTAAGGAGGAGTAACAACCGCAAGGGCTAGAGCATTAGCAGCAGAACCGGTTGCTACAGGAAAAACAGTCACCGATGTCTCGAACAAGTCCGAAAATTTAACTTGCAAACGCTGCGTATATTCATCATCTCCGTAAGACATCACAGCACCGGAATTAGCCGCTGCAATCGCAGCCATAATTTCCGGCGAAACCCCGGTTGCATTGTCGCTACAAAAATTCATTAGAATAATTGGTAAATAGAATCTATAATATAACTCAACCCTCAGCAGTCAACACTCAAGCATTAAACCAAGAGGCAGAATTATGGCAGAATACCGCCAAATAGAATACCGCATCGGCAAAGACGGCAAAATTACCGAAACCGTCCTCAACGCCACCGGTTCGAGTTGCACCGAAACCACCGCCGGAATTGAAAAAGCCCTCGGAAAAGTAGAATCTCAAGACTTGCTGCCAGAATACTACGAAGGCGAAGAAAATTTGATCGTTGAACAAACGCAGACTTTAAAACAAGTTTAGAAAATTTAACAATGTTCTATCTCCTCGATGCAACGGTTGATGTAACAATAGTGTCTCCTTTCAGCCTCGCCCTAGCTGTTGGGGGCATTTTTCTAATTTTAGTCTACGCTTATGCTGCATCGGATGCCGGAGATGCGATCGAGTTTAAGTACGATACAATTCTGCGGGAACGCATGAATCAGCTAGACATTCTCGATTGGCAAGACTTAGGGGAAAAAGCAGGCTTAAGTCGCTTTGGGGTGCGCTTAGTGCGGCAGGGAGACGTGGGAAAACTCACGCTAGACCAACTGAGACGGCTGGCAACAGTGCTGAATTTGAATTTCCAAGAGTTCGATCGCACTTTGCTCGCGCTGCCAATATCGGCTACAATCACAACTAATCCCACCGAAATTGAAGAATTGAGGCAGCAGTGTTTCCGGCTGCGCGAAGAATTGCAGCAGCAAAAAATTCAACTAACTACTGATTTTCGCCGCGCTACCTTTGAACAGTTGCAAACTTTATTAACCAACTATCCCGCCGCCCGCAAAATGGCAGAAGCAAAGCCGGATATGCCTGCCAAAAATCTGTCTGCTCTTTTTACTCCCTTAGAAAATCTGTTATCAAGCTGGGATTTTAAAACAATCGGTTCAGCTTGGGAACAAACTGCTTACAATCCGCAGTTGCACCAGCCGGATGTTGAGGATATAACAGAAGGAGAATTAGTTTATATTCGGTTTGTCGGCTATCGAGAGGGAGAGCGAATTCTTACTCCTGCTAAAGTTAGTCGCACCCTTCCAGCGGGAATGAGAAATTAAATTTAAAATCTAAAATTAACATGACTACAGTTGCCATTGACTTCGGCACCAGCAATACGGTTGTCTGCATTCTCAACGCGGATACCCAAACACCAGAAACTTTGAGATTGGGCGAGATGTCTCGCATTTTTAAAACGAATAATTCGAGCGGAGAGGTTCTAGAAATAGCTGTAGTGCCGACTTTAGTATTTGTAAAAAATCCGGAGGATTTTATATTGGGAGAAAAAGTGCGATCTCAACGTTTGGGGCAATCCCAGCCCGACCGTTTTTTCAAAGCTTTTAAACGCAATTTAGCCTCCGACTTTCAGCCACCGCCTCGCAATCTCGACGGCCAAACCTACACGCCAGAATCCATAGCAGAACAGTTTATTAAAACAATATGGAATCAATTACATATACAAAATATACAGCCAGACAAAGTAATTTTTACAGTTCCAGTCGGAGCATTTGAGCGATATCTGGATTGGTTTCGGGACTTAGCAGGAAATTTGGGAGTGGCGGAAATTCAGCTAATAGATGAATCCACAGCGGCCGCCCTGGGATATGCCGTAAAGCGCCCCGGTTCTTTAGTTTTAGTAGTCGATTTTGGCGGGGGAACTTTAGATTTAAGTTTGGTTCGCACTGCCCCTCCTTTTTTAGTCAAAAATAGCCAATCTAAAAGTCCAAATTTAATGCGTGCCGAAGTGTTGGCAAAATCAGATGCTTATGTCGGCGGCGAAGATATTGACATCTGGATTGTCGAAGATTATTTGCGGCAAATTGGTTCGTCGCGGGCAGAAGTCGGCCCAGTAGGCTGGCAAAACTTATTAGAAATAGCGGAAAAATTAAAAATTCAACTTTCTCAAGTTAATGAGGCGAAGGAAAGCTGGTTTGACGATGAAAATTTTATGTCTTACGACTTGCAGCTAAACCGAGACAAGCTTGAGGAAATTCTGGAATCTAGGCAGTTGTTAGAACAGTTGCGGGAAAGTTTAGATGAAGTGCTGAGTATTGCACTGGGGAAAGGTATCGGCAAAGCAGATATCGAACAGGTTTTGCTGGTTGGAGGAACTTCTCTAATTCCGGCTGTATCTAATTTAGTGGTTTCGTATTTTGGGCGGCAAAAAGTCCAAAGAGACAAGCCTTTTGAAGCAGTTGCACACGGTGCTTTAGCTTTGACACAATTGGTAAGTGTTGACGATTATTTGCGCCACAGCTATGCAATTCGCCTCTGGGAACCTTATGCTAAAGCTTATGCTTATTCGCCGATATTTAGCAAGGAAATGAAGTATCCCTGTCAAAGTTCCGAAGAGTTGACGCTGCAAGTGGCAATTGAAGGGCAAAGGGAAATTCGGTTAGATATTGGGGAAGTTGCGGAGGTATCGCAAGCGGAGGTTATTTTTAACGAAAAAGGGCAAATGACGAGCAGTTGGCTCAACAAACAGACGGATTTTCGCTCTTTGGACAGCCACCACCAGCAGGTTTGTGTGGCGCATTTGAATCCGCCGGGGGTATTGGGAATTGACAGGGTTTCGGTGAGTTTTGAGGTGGATGAGAGGCGGGTTTTGTTGGCGACGGTGCGGGATTTGGTGACTGGTGAGGTGTTGGTGGATAAAGGGGCGATCGCCAAACTGCAATAATGATACAATTTTTAGATAGGATTTGGCGATTGAAATCGCTTCTTGTCAAACAAAGTCCGCCGACGCGGACTAAAGAATATCGATTTAAATCAAATTTATGCCGCCATGAAAAAGCAACAAAATAAATTCAGCCACCTGACGGCAATTGAAAGGATTTACCTATCATTTCCGGCTAAATTTTTATTAGATCAAAATTTGCTGCAAGGTAAAGTCTTAGATTTTGGATGTGGCTTCGGCAACGATGTTAAATTGTTGCAGCAAAAAGGCTTTGATATTGCAGGTTACGACTTTTATTATTTTCCAGAATTCCCCGAACATAAATTTGATACTATCATTTGCTTTTATGTTTTGAATGTCTTGTTTCCCGAAGAACAAGCGAATGTGCTGATGGAAGTCTCACACCTGTTGAAACCCGGAGGTAAAGCGTATTTTGCAGTGAGAAGGGATATCAAAAAAGAAGGCTTTCGAGAACATTACGTCCACAAAAAACCTACCTATCAGTGCATTGTCAAACTTCCGTTTAAATCTACCCTCTTAAATGAGTCTTGCGAAATATACGAGTATGTGCATTACAACCATCAAAGAAATTCAACTAATAACTGTATATTCTGCAATCCGTATAAAAACCTAATTTTGCTAACTGAATCAGCAACAGCTTATGCAATATTTGACGGTTATCCTGCCAGCCAAGGTCATGTTTTAATTATTCCCAAGCGTCACGTTGCTAATTATTTTGAGCTACCGTTTAGGGAACAATCGGCTTGTTGGTTTATGGCTAACAAGGTGCAAAAGATGTTAATTAAAGAGTTTCAGCCTGACGGTTTTAATGTGGGAATCAATATTAATAAACAGGCCGGTCAAAGTCGCAGTCACGCTGCTATTCATGTTATCCCGCGTTATAAGGGCGATGCGGCTGGGAATAAAGGCGGAATTAGGGATGTGATTCCCAAGAGTGAAAAATAAAAGTTAGCCAATTGTGAAAGGAATTCTTTTTTACCGCAGAGGCGCAGAGAACACAGAGGAATAGAGAAGAGAGGAATTCATAATTTTTGTAAGGATTGTTATATTTGAGCAAACGGCGAGCAAAATAGAGTTAAAATGTGTTTGCAAGGTCTAAAACTACACATTAGCAGCAATTTGGTGTTCTGTTTATGTCTAAGCGCAAAAAGCAAGAATGGCTCAAGGAAACCCTAGAGCTTAAAGAAGACCACAATTGGAAATCAAAGCCTGGAACTCGCATCTTTGTAGCAGGAAGAGGTGCAGTTCGTTTTGATGTCCCGGAAGATTGGCATTTTGAACCGGATACAAAGTCGTTTCGGTTTACGGATAAAAAGCCGCCGGATGATGATTGTTGTTTGGAAGTTTCGTTTAATTTGTTACCCCCTGGCAATTGGGGAGAATTTCCGCTGGTGCCGCTATTACAGAAGATAGTTGAAGATGATACCAGAAATCCGATCGATCCTGGGGATATTATCCAATTAAAGCGGCAAACTGCTCGGATTGTTTGGACTGAATTTAAGTTTATTGACCCTCCAGAACAGCGGGAAGCTTATTCGCGAATTTGTATCGGATTGGGTTCTAATGTTCAGTGTTTGATTACTTTTGATTACTGGGTTGATGATGCAGAGCGTTTGACTCCTGTCTGGGATACGGTGATGGATTCGTTGGTTTTGGGTTTGTTTATTACTGACCCCCGAACGGGTTTCGCACGTCCTGATTAGGTTTGGGGAAAGTGGCAAGCGTCAGGACTAAGTATCGTCTCGATCGTCGCCGAGCGATCGCTCTTTTTCTCGGTTTTAGGGCGATCGCACTTTCTATGCGTAAAGGTTTTAATTGGTAATCAAATTATTAGTAAACTAAATCGGTTTGCCCGATCGCGCGATCGCCAATTCCCCGAAGCCGATCGCCCATTGGCACAAAAAACTAACACAAATACCGTACAATTATCCCACCACCCGGCATCAACCAACCTGCTAACCCCATGCTTTGCGATTACCTAGTACAAATCCTCACCGCCCGCGTCTACGATGTTGCCCAAGAAACACCCCTAGAAGTCGCCCCGAATCTATCAGCACGGCTCAACAATAAACTGCTGCTGAAACGAGAGGATATGCAGTCGGTGTTTTCCTTCAAACTGCGGGGCGCGTACAACAAAATGGCGCAACTGTCGCCGGATTTGCTAGCACAAGGTGTGATTGCAGCTTCCGCCGGCAACCACGCCCAAGGAGTTGCCCTCGCTGCCCGCCACCTGGGAACTCGCGCGATTATCGTCATGCCCGTAACGACGCCGCAGGTGAAGGTAAATGCGGTGATAGCCCGTGGTGGAGAGGTAGTTTTGCATGGGGATGCTTACGATGATGCTTACGCTTTTGCGCGTCAATTAGAGGCCCAAAAAGGTATGACTTTTATTCACCCTTTTGATGACCCCTACGTGATTGCTGGACAGGGTACGATCGGCATGGAAATCCTTCGGCAACATCAAAAACCGATTCACGCGATTTTTGTGGCAATTGGCGGCGGTGGATTGATTTCGGGAATTGCGGCTTATATCAAGCGGTTGCGACCGGAAATTAAGATTATTGGTGTGGAACCTGTGGATTCCGATGCGATGAATCAGTCGCTGAAAGCGGGTAAACGGGTGCGTTTGTCGCAAGTGGGTTTGTTTGCTGATGGCGTTGCGGTGCGGGAAGTTGGCGAGGAAACTTTTCGGCTTTGTCAGGAGTATGTGGATGAGATTATTTTAGTGGATACGGATGATATTTGTGCGGCGATTAAGGATGTTTTTGAGGATACGCGATCGATCTTAGAACCTGCAGGCGCTTTGGCGATCGCAGGTGCGAAAGCTTACGTCGAACGGGAACAAATCGCAGGACAAACATTAATTGCTGTTGCTTGCGGCGCGAACATGAATTTCGATCGGCTGCGTTTTGTAGCAGAAAGAGCCGAGTTTGGCGAACGCCGCGAAGCCATTTTTGCAGTCACAATTCCCGAACAACCGGGAAGTCTCCGCAGGTTTTGCGAATGTCTGGGAAAACGCAATTTAACTGAATTTAGCTATCGAATTGCTGATGAAAAAGCAGCACATATTTTTATTGGCGTGCAAATTATAGACCGTGCTGATGCGGTTAAAATAGCTGCAACTTTTGAAGATTGCGGCTTCAAAACTTTGGATTTAACTGATGATGAATTAACGAAATTGCACGTGCGGCACATGGTGGGCGGGCGTTCGATGCTGGCGAATCATGAATTGTTTTATCGCTTTGAATTTCCTGAACGTCCGGGTGCGTTGATGAAGTTTGTCGGTTCGATGAGCCCTAACTGGAATATTAGCGTTTTTCACTACCGGAATAATGGGGCTGATTACGGGCGAATTGTGGTGGGGATACAGGTACCGCCGGATGAGATGCAGGAGTGGCAGGCTTTTTTGGATACGCTGGGCTATCAGTATGGGGATGAGAGTCAGAATCCGGCGTATAAGTTGTTTTTGGCGTAGGTTTGTGGGGTGGATTTGGGGGAAAGGGCGATCGAATTTAAGGGGCGGAAAAGCTCAATTAAACTGTTGCAACTCGTCATAAAGCGAGAACTGACAGAAAAACGATAAAATTATGGCAGAGTGGTAATGACACCGAATCCAAAGCGATGACAACAGCACTTCCAACATCTCTCACCCTCGAAGCTTTCCTCAAACTGCCGGAAACTCAACCTGCGAGTGAATTTATTAACGGACGTATTCATCAAAAGCTTATGCCCCAAGGCAAACATTCTCGCTTGCAACTCAAGTTTTGTAACGCTGTCAATCTGGTTGCGGAAACGGCACAAATTGCCCTTGCTTTTCCCGAATTGCGATGTACTTTTGGCGGGCGTTCTATTGTGCCAGATGCTACGGTGTTTGCTTGGGAAAGAATCACTTTTGAAGCGGATGGTGAAGTGCCGAATGCTTTTGAAATTCATCCTGATTGGACAGTGGAAATTCTATCACCTGATCAGAGAGCAACTAAGGTAATTAGTAATATCTTGCACTGTCTGAAATACGGCACTCAGCTTGGATGGTTAATTGATCCAGAGGAACGGTTTATTTTGGTATTTATTCCTGGACAGGAACCAGTTGAGTTGACTGGACAAAATCGGCTGCCTATGCCAAGTTTTTTAACGTTAGATTTGACGGTAGATCAGGTTTTTGGGTGGTTGAAAGCAGGTGGATAACTTTGCTCTAAATTCTATCCGATCGCAAATTCCTGATTTCTTCGATGCTGAGTCCGGTTGTTTGGCTGATGGTTTCGTCATCTAGGCGATCGAGTAATCGCCGTGCCACCACCTGCATTGCTTCTTCTCCACCTTCTCGCTTAGCTTTGATTATAACTCCTTGTTGGTCGTAAATAAACATTTCTTGCCGTTCGATAGCGTCCAGTTCGTCAGGATTTAAATTAACTTGATTTGCTATGTCAAAGGCTTGATGAATCTCTGGAACAATATCCATTGTTGGTGGAACTTGTGTCAGGGTATTAGCATATTTCATGAAATAAATCCATTTATCCACCACGGTTTCTAGCTGTGATAATTCCTTGGTAAATTTCGGAAGTTCGATAAACACTAACTCCATGTTATTGTCGGTATATCTCAGATTAGTCGTTTCTTCTTTATAAACAAATCTAGAAATTACCCGATCGCTATTTTCAAACATCTCGAAATCAGTCAGTGTCAGTGCAATTACAGGTTTCAGCATTCGGTAGCCTTCTCCTTTCTGTAATTGAGAGGCATAGGTTTTTGCAGCGTTGTACAAAACTCTCTTTCCGAAAAACTCTACATTTAATACCTGCATTTCAATAATGACTAGGGTACCATCGGCGAGTCTGGCTTTGACATCTAAATAGGTATCTTTTAACCCTGTGATTTTTGGGGGTAAATTAGGATTAATAATTTCTAAGTCTTCAATGGTAGGATTCCCATCGTAAATCATGGCGTTGAGAAAGCTGATGAGTATGCCTTTGTTATCGAGGGCACCGAATATTTTTTTGAAGGCGTAGTCGGTTTTCGGGTTGATGAAGGTCATGGTTGGAATCCTGTGCAGTAACGGCTAAAATTTAAGCGATTTCTTGACGTACCATCTCAGCTATACTATCCCACTGAGCATCTGTTGTAGCTTCAAATTGAGCCTTCCATGCTCGTTCATCTTCTAATTCGGTGAGGAGACGAGCCGCGATCGCATCTTGCTCGTCTGCTGATAAAGTTTTTAATTGGGCGATCCTCTTCGAGGGCTTCGCTAACGCACGTTCGAGCAATTCAGTCATAGTCGCCGTTTTGTATAAGAGATACTGCTAATTATAGCTGGCCCAGTGGTTAGGGTTTGGTGTTTCGGGCGATTCCCTACCCTTCGGGAACGCTTCGCGAACGGGATAGCTTCGCTCGCGCGTACTTAGTTTTTGTTCGTAAAGGCGATCGCCCAAAACGATCGCATCTCGAATTACAATGGGTAAAGAAGTCTAGCAAGGAAAATGCCAGATTATGACTGTCCGAGAAGAACTAATCCGCGAGATTGAGCAAACATCAGATGATGTACTTGAGGTGCTATTGAGTTTTTTGCGTCAGAGGCGCTTGTCAGAATCGGAGGCTTTTTTGGCGATCGAGTCTGCTGAGATTTCGAGTGCTGAATTGACGGTACAAAAGCATTATCCTCTGCGCGGGATGCCGCTAGTGATTGCTGATGATTTTGATGCGCCGATGTCGGATTTATGGGATGCGTTGGGTACATGATTTTACTTGATACGCATATTTGGCTTTGGCTGCTGCACGAGCCCAGTCATTTGTCTGTGGCAGCAAAGCGTGCAATTGAGGCTGAGGAAATCAAAAGCGGTTTACTGGTTTCTGCAATTTCAGTTTGGGAAATTGCCGTGAAATCGAGTCTGGGGAAGCTGACTTTGCCGTTACCGATCGCACAGTGGTACGAACAAGCTAGAACTCATTCGAGTATAGTCATTGAGCCGTTGAATCCGCTGGATGCGATTGACAGTACGCAGCTTCCAGGGGAGTTTCACAAAGATCCTGCCGATCGCATTTTGGTAGCGATGGCGCGGCGCTATGATATTCCTTTGATTACGTGCGATGAGAAGATTCTGAGCTATCCTCACGTTGAAACGATTTGGTAATTGCGGGCGATCGCCTTTACTCTGATTTTAGAGTAAAGGCGATCGCGCTTTGAAAATTATTGACAATGGCGACAGCTTGAAGCACTTACAACTACACCATCAATGTATCTCCAAACAACCGGAATCATGGTTTGATCATCTACCTCAGAGGAGTGAACGAAAGAAGTGACTAACTTCCGCTCCACTTGAATCATATCTTTTGGTAACTCTACAAATCCCTTGTTCTCTGTGTGCATATGCGGCATACATACCCCAAGATTGTATTTGGCAAGTTGTTTGATGATTTCTTGCACTTCTCCAGTCTCAATCGCTTTTTGTGCAATTTGCAGACTTTCTGGCAGATTATTTAGCGTTTTATCATCAATTTTTGTTTTCACACTTTATCTCCTTTTGTCAGAACTAATGAAAAGATGCCTTTTTGGGATTTTCACTTATTGCCGCATCTGTTAAAGGGAGCAGATCAGAATTTTGCAAGGCTATAGATAAACTATGCGCCAATAAACAACTGCTCCCACTCTTGCCTATGCTAAACCGATCGCTCAAAACTGAAAAGCGGAAAAAGGCGGATTTTTGTTAAATATTTGTAATCAGCGGAAAAAGACGGAATAATACGGATAAAGTCGGCTATAATAACCAATGTCCTCCCATATCCCGGATGATGCACGTTCACGAAGTATTGCAATTTGTGGAAAAAGCTGTCTACGCCAAGACAGGCAAACGTCTAAATGACTTGCAGCGCGGAATTATTGAGGGAACGCTGAAGCGCCAAAAGTATGATGACATTGCAGAAAATTGTGGTTGTTCGGCGGGTCATGCTAAGGATGTCGGTTACGAGCTTTTGCAAATGTTATCGGATGTCTTTGATGAACCAGTTGATAAAGGGAATCTGAAATCAGTTCTAGAACGGCAAGGAAATTTGAATATTTCTTTTGGCGATCGAAGTAAAAGCATGATTAATAATCATAATATAATTGGCTGCATAAACATGGGTTCGGAACAGCCTACTACTACCCAAAATGAAAGTCAGTCCGAAAATCCAGAATTTCAGCGCGTTAAGAATAAAGCTAGGATTGAAGCTGTTGGAAAATTACGGCAGTTTGGCTTGAGCGACGAGCAAATTGCAGAGGTGCTAGAACTACCTTTGGATGTGATTAAGCAGGTGGATTTCGAGGAGTAAATCTGCGCTATTTGCGACTTTTACTCGATCGCACTGAATTTTATTTGTTATAATCATCGAAGCTTGCCCGATCGCAGTAAAATAAAATATCGCCACATATTTTAAGCTATGAACACACAACTCATTGAATCCTTAGTACAAATCATCCAGACACTTTCAGAAGAGGAGCAATTGCTAATAAAAGCAAAATTGTTTAGCAACATCCCCTATCCTTCAATTGTGGACATAACGCAGTTAGCCCAAAGCGGAGGAGCCTTTCAATTTCTGCAAGATGAACCCGATATTTACACCATTGAAGATGGAGAGCCAATTTAGTGAAGCTAAAAAAAGGAGATATTGTTTTAGCTGAATTTCCATTTACAGATTTGAGTCAGAAAAAGTTACGTCCGGCTTTGGTGCTGTGGGCAAGTTCAAGCATAGATGAAATTACTATCTGCTTCATTTCTTCGCAAAATGTCACCAGCTTAAGTCTAGATGAATTTGCTCTAAATACTTCCGATCCAGAATTTTATAGCACGGGATTAAGAGTATCTTCTAAAGTGAGAGTGACTCGGATTGTCAGTCTTGAAAATAGATTAATACTGAGACGATTGGGCGAGTTAGGAAGTCAGCAAATGCAGGAATTGAATGCAACTATAATACAAGCATTTCAAATCGAAGTAAAATAAATTAGGAGAATCAATTGAAAATCAAAATTATCATCCACGAAGCAGAAGAAGGCGGATACTGGGCAGAAGTTCCTGCTATTCCTGGCTGTGCAACACAGGGAGATACCTTCGAGGAATTGCTACAAAACCTCTATGAAGCAATCGAAGGTTGCCAAGCGTGTAGATATTGAATCCATCGAGACAAATGAGCGAGACAAAATTATGGAGATTTCAATATAAACTCCATGTCTGGCAAAGAGTTAGCCAAGCTACTAAAACGTAATGACTGGATATTATTAAGAGTTCAAGGCAGTCACCACATCTACGGGAAAGCGGGAAGCTCAATCCGAATCTCTGTGCCAATTCACGGTAATAAATCTTTAAAATTTGGATTACTCAGACACTTGTTAAAACAGGCGGGTTTATTGGAAAATACCCATCAAAATACTAGCACAGTTGAAGAGTCAAATAATGAGAATAATGAGGCGAATGAATCTGATTCGATCGAGGAAGAACCAGAATAAAATTGCCTCCATCTTGCGATGAAAGTAATAACCCAGCCTACAATCTATTTGGGAAAACGATCGCAAATACCTGCAATAAACGTTTCGCCCTCAATCGGTGGAGTATCTTCGGAAACGGCAACAGCAGCATCTATCTTAACTCGTACACCATCGATCCACTGGCGATCGGCGAGAGCTTCTTGGAACTCATCAAGCCATGCGAGAAACTCTGCGAGTTCATTTTTTGGAAGTTGCCTTACTGCTGTCTTGAGTTCTGTAATGTTCATGGGTAATTAACTTTTTTTGCTAATAGCCGTTTACCTGTGTACTCTAATTCTCAGATTATTCCCCTGAAATACGCGAGAAAATGTGAGACTCCGGGGCTCCCGACAAGAGAAACTCACCCTGCAAACTCATAAACAATATTCATGATGCGGCCGCGCCAGTAGGGCAATAGCGAGCCATCCGGCAGTTGCCACGCCACCTCACCCGAAAGCGGAATCCGCATACCGTCTCGCACTTCATAGTCCCAGAAACGGCCAATCCAGGGCGCAAACATCAGCCCGCCCTTAACTGTACGGGCGCGGGCCTCAGCGCGGATAGTGGCGATTAGCCCTGCTTCATCAAAGCGGAAATCCAGGGAAACAGCGGTGTCGCCATCTTTCAGGGTTGCTCTGGCTGTAGAATTGTCGATCGACTCCCAGCGAACACCCTGACTCGGCAGCAGTCTCGTCGGATACCAAGCCGCCTCCGCAAAAAAGCGCATCAGTTCCCCCTGTGCAGCTTCTGGAGTGCCGCGGATATCCGCTACAGTCACGAGGCCAAGCAGCGCTGCATGGAGGATGCCTTCGCCAGAAATGTAGGCATCATGAACAAACGCATTGATACCGGGCATCATGGCAATTCGCCCGTCCCAGTCAAAGCCAGGGCGTTGAGTAATTACCACTTGAGTTGAGGTGAAAGCACTCCATTTTTCTGCGGTTTCGCTCATGTTAAACGTGCCTTCGTGGGAAACCCGCGCTGCTAAAATTAGCGGTTGTCCATCCTTGATCACCGTGCGAAAGTAGCGCTGCACTGGCTGGGGTAAATCGGCGATTTCCCGCGCATCAAATGTGAGAGGTTTAATCGGCGATCGTGCAGCTTCCAGATTGGCTCGCAGTTCCTTGGTACCCAGATGCCAGCGGTATGTTCCAAGGGCGATCGCCCCCACAATGCCAACTACAAGCGCTAGGATAATTAGTACGATCGCCGATCGCCACATGATAATTCCTCTTAAGTAGGTCATTGCAAAAAAACAATAGTATCTTGTAGGGGCGGGTTTAGCTAAGAATCACGAGATAAAAGCGAGAATATGAAGGCAAAACCCGCCCTCCCCATCTCATGTTTATTTGTAACCACCTACTTATTCAATCGCCAATCTTAAACCCATCGACCCACTACAACTCTCACCGTTCCATCTGCCAAAGTTTCCTCTTCTTCAACATTAAAACCCTCTAACTGCACCGCCGCCATCAAACTTTTGCGCGCGTATTTTTGACTAATTGAATTGACAAAATCCTGCTGTTTAATTCGAGCGCCCCAAAAATCCGCCACCAATTCATAATCCTCTCCGCTGCGACGAAAACCCAAATCGTAACCATTGGATTGCCGAATCACGTACTCGGCATTAGTTTTGTCGCCCCGATAACCCCGTACCTGCACATTGCACTCTACTTGATAACCCAACTCTTCCAACACTTGATGCAGCAGTTCGCCGTTCTTGATCTGAACCTTGATCGTTGTGAAGTGTGACATATCACTTTCGGATTTTTGTGTGAAACGCTAATTTGATTATAATACTATAAACTGCAACAGTCAATAAGTTAGAAGTTGCGCTCTTAAACCCGGTTTGAGCGTCACCGAAAGCAGCCAGGGTAAAAGCCCCCGGATTCATCTGTGCAGAAATTAACAACATAGTATCCGATAACAATTCCCCCGCTTTATCCGTGAGTTCGCTTTCTTCAATCCTCCAATTATTCAATCTAAAATCTAAAATCTAAAATTTAAAATCGTATGATGGTCGATAATTCTAACCAACCCAGAGAATATGATGCCGTCCTCGGCGGCCAAAGTCAAATCCCGATCGCCGCCGCTGTTTTGGGAGGCATTGCCGGAGTCAAGCAGCGCTTCAACAGTCCTAGTATCGAGTCGCGGATTGCCGCTGTTAAAGATGCTCCTAAATACGGAGGCGCTGGTTTAAATTTAGCAATTGAGGCGCTGCTTGACCCTGCAGCAGAAGTGCAGCGAGTTGCTTATTTAATTTTGCGACAGAGGACAGAACCTCTAGTGCGCCAAGCTTTAAAAGAATTCGTGCCTTACAAGCTGTTTGACTGCATCCGCAGTGTCAAAACTGGCACAAATCTGGCGATTAGTCCCGGAGGCGATCGCACGGCGAGTTTGCACGGCAAAATAATTAGAATTTGCGATGTAGATACAGGAGAAATACTCTATACTGTTGACAAGTATCCCCGCGCTCAAGAAACTTTTGTCCTTTGCCAAGAAAGCGAAGTTTTTGTGAGGAGCAGAAATACTCCAAAACACCGCGCGATCGAAATTTGGCAGGGAGGAGAATTGCGGCATACTTCCCTCGGACATGAAGGGGAAATTAGCGCAATTGTCATCAGTCCCGACAGTCAAGTTATCGCCAGCGGTTCGGCCGATACTACTATCAAAATTTGGAATTTAGAGACGGGAAAGTTAATCTGTACCTTTGGCAATCTTTTAACTTGGGGAGCTCATAAAGCAGGAATTGTTAGTCTTGCTTTTAGCCCGATCGCACAAACTCTCGCTAGCAGCAGTTCTGACGGTACAATTAAACTGTGGAACCTCCGCAGCAGAGAGTGTTCCCAAACAATTAAAGGTTATGCGAATTGTCTGGCGTTCAGTCCAGACGGGCAGACTTTGGCTACTGGCGGCTGGGACAGAAATATTCAACTGCGACAGCTATCGAATCCAGATAGTTCAATCACATTGGCAGGGCATTTTAACTCGATAAATGCGATCGCCTTTAGTCCCGACGGACGCACTGTTGTCAGTGCTAGTGCCGATGGTAATATCAAATTTTGGAATGCCAGTACCGGCGAACATATTCACACTCTCAACGGACATCAAAACTCTGTTACTTGTCTTACTTTTAGCAGCGATAGTGCAACTATTATCAGTGGCAGTATAGACAAAACTGTCAAAATTTGGGGAGTTAATTGAAGGAAGAAGGAAGTTCGGCAACGGATTGTGTAACGGATGTAGCGGATGGAAGAAATAGAGAATAGAGAATAGGGAAGAAGGCAGAAGGCAGAAGGCAGAAGGCAGAAGGCAGAAGGCAGAAGGCAGAAGGCAGAAGGCAGAAGGCAGAAAGAAGAGGGAATCGACCTCATGATTTTCACAAATTAAGTACCTTCTAACCATTCAGGCGCTGGCTATATTTACAAATTCCAGATTCCAGATTCCTCGGTGCGTGAATCTACGCAAACAAATATAATAAATTTACAATCCCAGTTCTTGTGCAAGCAGAGAATTGCGGAACTTCTTTTTGCACTACTACAAATAGTTACCGTAAAAATACCGATTAGCAGGCATTATTCAGCTTATTATCAATTTGTAAACGGTCGCCCAAAAGCCTGAGCGAGCCGCAAATTCTGAATCCTTTAAAGTAGCTTTAATATATCGCATCTTGGTCGGATGAGTATTCCTGCTAATTGTAATATTTGACTGAAAAAGTTTATGCTTAAAAGATAGGCTGGGGTTAAATATACAGTGCGCCCTAGAGTAACCATGTCACACTGCAACCAATCCATCTGTCGTTCCCGCCATTTCGCAGAAATGTGCGATACTGCTGCCAGTTGGCAGCAAAAAGCCGATCGACTAACGGTAGAATTAAACACCACCCAGGATCTGCTTCACGCAGAAATCGATCGGCTCAAACAAGCCAACGAAACCCTTCACGCCGCTGTCAGTTGTGCCCCAATTTTCCTGTGGGCAATAGACAGAGACGGCAAGTTAACCCTTGCAGCAGGGAAAGGATTAGAAAAATTGGGACTCAAACCCGGTGCAACTGTCGGGCTGTCGATTTTGGAAGTTTACAACAGCCAGCCAGATATCTTAGAAAATATTGCCGACGTATTAGCAGGAAACGATCGCACTTGGAACGTCCGAGAGAGGCATTTTATTCACGAAATTCGATCGACAGCGCTGCGAGATGGAAACGGCGAAGTGGTTGGGGCAGTCGGTGTTTCTACTGAAATTAGCGAGCGCGAGCAGTCCATCGCAACTCTGGAAACGGCAAATCAAGAATTAGAAGAGAGACTCCAGCAGCAGACGGCATTCTTCAATGCAGCACTTACCGAAAGCGAAAAAAAGTATCGCAACCTCCTAGAAACCTCCCAAGAATTGATTTGGTCGATCGATATTGAAGGCCTCTTGACTTTTGTCAATTCCGCCGCCAAACGCATCTATGGTTACGAACCGCCAGAAATGATCGGACGCCGCTTCACCGATTTTTTAGTTCCTGAGCAAGAAAGTAGACCAAGAGAAATATTTGCCCAACTTTTAGCAAGAACCAGAATTCAGCCACAAACCGCTAATTCTCCTTACGAAACAGTACACATTCGTAAAGACGGTACTCCCGTCCACCTGCGCGTCAACAGCATCGTCAACCAAGCTGAAAACGGCGCTATTTTAGGCTTGTGCGGAACGGCGACAGATATTAGCGATCGCAAGCGATCGGAAGAAGCACTCCAAGAAGCTACAGACCAACTTCGCGCCGTTTTGGATGCCGTACCTGGACTGATTTCTTGGATCAGTTCAGATTTGCGGTATATTGGAGTCAACCAGCACTTAGCAACCTCATTCAACCTGTCTCCTGAAAGCTTTGTCGGTCAAGAAATCAACTTTCTCGACAAAGGCTCGACTTTCGGAGAACTGATCCGAAATTTTTTTGACAGTTCATCTCAGCAAACCTGGCAAGAAATAGACATAGAAATTAACGGTTTCGTCCGCAACTATTTGATAGTAGCTCAGAAATATCATCATGGAACCGCAGCAGTTTCCGTAGGAATAGACATTACCGACCGCAAGCGTGCAGAAGCTCTAAAAAACCAATTGATCTGCTCGCTACAAGAATCAGAACACAAATTTCGTAGCCTTTATGAAGCCACCAGCGACGCAGTAATGTTGCTTGATGAAAAGGAGTTTTTTGACTGCAACCCCGCCACCTTAAAAATATTTGGCTGTAGCAACAAAAAAGAATTTTACGGCAAGCATCCGAGGGAATTTTCCCCGCCATTTCAGCCTAACGGACAAGATTCAGCCAGTTTAGCGACCCAGAGAATGAACACAGCAATGATCATAGGTAGCTGTCGATTTGACTGGGTACACAAACGACTCGACGGTTCAGAATTTTTCGCAGAAGTTCTGTTAAACGCAATGGAAATTAACGGAAAAAAATTTCTCCAAGCAGTAGTACGCGACATTACAGATCGCAAACGGGATGAGGATCAAATCAAAGCCTCCCTCGCCGAAAAAGAAGTTCTCCTCAAAGAAATTCACCACCGCGTCAAAAACAACCTCCAAGTTATTTCCAGTTTGCTCAAACTTCAGTCACGCTACATCCAAGACAGCAACGTTAGTGAAATGTTAAAAGAAAGTCAAAACCGAGTCAGATCAATGGCCCTGGTTCACGAACAATTGTATCAATCCAAAGACTTGTCAAACATTGACTTTGCTGAATACATCCAAAATCTCGCCCACAATTTATTCCAAGCTTATGAAAATCATGCAGAAGGCGTCAAGTTGCAAACAAATATTGCGCCGTGTTCTCTCAATATTGATACGGCAGTTCCTTGCGGGTTAATTATCAACGAGCTTGTGACAAATGCTCTCAAATATGCCTTTAAAGGACAAGTTAAAGGTAAAATTGACATAGATTTCACTTTAGATAATAACAGAGTTTGCGTGCTAACCGTGAGCGACAGCGGAATTGGTTTTCCTCAAGACTTAGATTATCGCAAAGCCCGAACGTTGGGTTTGCGACTGGTCGGGTCTTTAGTCAAGCAAATCCGGGGGGGAATAGAACTGTTAGAAACTGCTGGCACGACTTTTAGAATAACCTTTTGTCAACCCAAATTGCACTCTGAGGAGAAAAATTAGTGTCCAACACAAAAATTCTGATAGTTGAAGACGAGAGCATCATTGCAGAAGACATTTCCGACAGTTTGATATCTCTAGGATATAGAATAACTGGCATGGTCTATTCGGGAGAGGAAGCAATTGAATCGGCAGCCAATTTGCGCCCGGATTTAGTTTTAATGGATGTTAAACTGCAAGGAGAAATCGACGGCATTACAGCAGCCGAAGAAATTCGCTTGCGCTTTCAAATTCCGGTAGTTTATCTGACAGCTTATGCCGATGAAACTACTTTGCGACGAGTCAATAGTACAAAACCGTTCGGCTATATTGTCAAGCCATTTGAAGAAAAAAACTTGCACACAACTATTCAACTGGCACTCTACCGACATCAGTATGATAGCTTGACGAACCTGCCGAATCGTTCATTTTTTCGAGAAAAGTTAAGTCGAGTATTAGATGGTCAAAAAGAATTGTCAGGATTCGTTCCAGTTGTCACGCTTAGCTTAGATAAAATCAACCGCATTAACAGTACCTGGGGACACGATATCGGCGACTCAGTGCTTTGCACCATCGCCCAGCGGCTAAATAACTGCATGGAAAACATTAATATTGTTGCTCGTTTGGAAGCGGCAGAATTCGCGCTGATTCTTAAACCAGTTGCAGAAAAACAGGATGTGGCTAAGATTGCTCAAAACATTTTAGATCTTGTATCCCAAGGTATGATTGTCAAAGATTGCGAAGTCTATGTCACTGCTAGTATGGGGATCTGCTTGTATCCTGGGGACGGCACCGACGGAGATGAAATGCTGAAAAATGCTTATATAGCAATGTATCAATCTCAGCAGAAAGGCGGGAATAATTATCATTTTTATACAGCAAAAAATGCCAATTTTTTTATTAAGACACTTCTTCAAGAAACTTCACTGCGCCATGCTTTAAAAAGCTCAGAATTTGAAGTATACTATCAACCTCAAATAGAAATTAAAACAGGTAAAATGATTGGTGCTGAAGCTTTGGTTCGCTGGAATCATCCAGAACGGGGGCGAGTTTCTCCGGGGGAATTTATTCCAATGGCTGAAGAAATGGGCTTGATTGCACCATTAGGCGAATGGGTATTAGAGACTGTTTGCCTGCAAACGAAAGCATGGCAAAGAGCAGGTTTACCGCCCCTGCGAGTGGCAGTTAACGTATCAGCCCGTCAATTCGAGCGCAAAAATTTCACGGAAAGAGTCAGGGAGATATTAACAGAAACCGGTCTCGATCCCAAGTGTTTGGAATTAGAACTGACGGAAAGTCTGGTTTTGCAAGACGAAATTGCAGCAGCTAAAGCTTTTACGGTGTGGAGAGATATGGGGATCAGGATAGCAATTGATGATTTTGGGACGGGATATTCTTCTTTGAGTTATCCAAAACGCTTTCCGTTTGATGCGATCAAAATAGACAAGAGTTTTATTCGCGACATTGCAGACGATCGCCAAAATGCAGCGATAACAATAGCGATTATTCAAATGGCACACTGCATGAACATGACTGTGGTGGCTGAGGGGGTAGAAAATGAGCAGGAACTTGATTTTTTGTGCGAACACGAATGCGACGAAATTCAAGGCCATCTTTTCAGTCAGGCTTTGCCAAGGGCTGAGTTTGAAGCGTTGCTGAAAACCGATAAGTGCTGGAATTTAGATCAATTCCGGTTGCAATCCTCATGATAGTTGACTGTTGACTGTTGACTGTTGACTGTTGACTGTTGACTGTTGACAACTGCCCACTGACAACTGACAACTGCCCACTGACTAATTTAAAAGATACGATCGCCCAACCAACCTCCCAGCCACAGCCCAAAACCGGAAGTAGCCACCAACAGGATAAACGTATAAAGCCCGCTGCCGTTGTGGATCAACCTTTCAGCAGCTACCATCCGCGCCACAACTCCAGCAATAATCCCGATCGCAGCCCAAGCCCCATAAACACTCTTAGACCCGGCGATAGTGAAAGCTTGGACGATCGCCCCCGAGCCCGCCCCAGCAAAAG
>ENA-ORBV01002926-ORBV01002926.1-microbial-mat-metagenome-genome-assembly--contig:-NODE-2926-length-35158-cov-6.528520_pt1 | contig 35158 bp, 19 predicted proteins | sample MGYA00237777_ERZ505514 | MGnify/ENA primary metagenome ERZ505514 (study PRJEB26160, sample SAMN06269048) | microbial mat metagenome | isolation source: Oligotrophic lake microbial mat | place... | reverse complement strand
TTGACGCCTTTCCGTCACTTAAACATTCGTGTCCCGTATTAGGAATATAGCACGATCGCTTACCTAGTAGAAGCTCCTGCTCGTTATCCAATGGGGAGATTCGTTCCCACTTTGGGGATTGCTGCGTATTCCTACACTCATCCGGGCGGCTTCCCTCTTCCTTGTGATGGCCAAGTCTTCCACTGACGAGTGGTTCTGTTGGATCACAAGGTCTGTGACCCCTCCTTTGGAGTTGCGATTGACTGGTTTGGTTGGGTGAAGGGAGGAGCCTTCAGGGCCAACATGACAAAGAAACAATGGTGCGAGCTCTCTTGGAACGGCAAAGACAGGGGCAAAATGGATGTTCCCTTCCTTCCTACAACAATGTTGATGATTAAATCCTACAACACAACTGAAGAGAAGGGCGATGAAGAGGGGGTCGCTACCCCTCCTGATGAGGTTCTTTGGAGGTCGGAGAGGTCTGTGGAGGCCAGTCGGAGTCGCAGCATTCCTTGGTGGGAGCCCTTGAAACCCTCATTGTTGGTTGACCCCAACTGTCTCTTGACTGAACAGTTGTCAGGCTCTGACATCCAAAATGGATGTTTATTTGCAGAGGGTGGAGGGCAAAGCAATAGTACCAACCACAGCCCCCTGCTATGCACCGGCAGGAGATTTACCAACCAACCAACTGTTGAGAGGGATTGGAACATGTTGTCGCGGGCGTTGTCCACAGCAAATGCCCACATCCGGGAGAAAAGCTCTGCGTGGCAAGGATTTGAAATAGGTTTCATGAAATGGTAGAATCTCTTCTTAGAGATGTCTTCTTTCATCCCCGCAACATTTTTTTGACCCTTCGGAGCGCTTCGTCCACCTTCCCCCGGCATCAGTTTTGCCATCACAGTTACGCAAGACCTTCCAATAGTGAAGGGTTTCAATGAAACTTACTTTCTTCTTGTACGCAGAGAGATGCTTCCAGCGCTCCTGTCCTGCTAAAGAAAGAAGTTTCAGAACATCTTCTCGCCAAAGAATACATTGTGAATCGTGGCGACTTTCAAAACTCTCGTCATTGCACACGGAAAATTCCATGTAATTGTTTCCAATGAGAGAATTTAAGAGATCCGTCGTGACATGACTCCGTTCCTTGCAGCGTTCGTACAAACGCACGCCGACGCGCCAGCCAGGAAGCTTGGGCTCTACTTGCCTTCGGAGTTGTCTCATCTGTTCGACACAAAGCAACTGACATTGCAATAAGGCAACATGATCCTTTGTGGCCTGGCGAAGCGGTGCATGGGAGTATTTGCACTTGCTTGCTTCTTTGCAAGTTGCCCCAAATTGAGTTGATAGACACGGTCGACAACGTTCGGCTTGTTTCGCTAAAAGATCCTCCACCAGCAACAACAGCACCGCTGCTTTTCTGTAGAGATTTTTGGCGAGAATTGAATGTACCTTGTCGCGGCTGAGCTGGAGTTTGAGCTTGTCGACCGGACTCAATTCATCCTGGAGCTTTTCATCCTCTGCTTTGAAAGCCTGGTGAAGCTTCAAACATGTGACACTGGTAGCAAGCAACTTTTTGTCATCAAGCTGGTAAGGCTGTAACTCAAAGTACTTTTCTACCATCGAAATTATCTTTGTGTCTCCAGGCTTCTGACTCGGCATGACCAAAACTGATGCGGCATGAATAATATCCAATACCAGCTTAAGAAAAAAATGGACACGAGCGCATGTGCCGTTGCCTGCGCTCAAAAGGAAACCACGGTTGCCTGTTTGCCTTGCATTCATTGCCATTGCCGCGTCATATTTCCAAAGAAAAGAATCTCCAAAAGATTCCAGCGTTTGCCACGTGTCGTCGCCGTTGAGTGTGGCTCTCGCTAGCGAAAGGCTCATCGTCACAGCCTCTGGCAAATCGAGGCTGCATGCATCAAGGGATGACACGATGGAGCGCAATCGGTTTTCTTGCTCTTTCCACCGATCACACCTCAAAACAAGGTCCACGTAGCGGGTCTCTAACTCCACGCTTTTTATCGTTAGCCTACTTTGTCGTGATTTGTCTGGCTCCGAATCTGCCATATTCTTCAGCTGCTCGGCGCCCTCCAACAGAAGCCCCCTTTCTTCTTGAACTTCTGCACTGCGTTCATCTTGCCCGGTAGACTTATACGCGCGAACAAGCATTGAAGTGAGATTGATTCGTTTAGAAGTCGGCTTGATCGTTCCATTTTTGTGGCCTCTCGAATACTCAAAAACCGAGTGCGAAGCCCAAGGTGAGCTCGTAATGTACTGTGTTGGATCGCTCGCCAGACTTGACAGCACGTGGACCCGCTCTGCCGAAGGAACCGATTCCAATGCAAGGGCCATACCGTCTGCATCGTCATCGGAATGAAACGTCCTGCAGGCAATCCTGGCCAGTCTTGTCATGGAGCTCTTGACACTTGCGCAATCCTCTGGATGTTCGCGCAAAAAACGATGAAACCTTGAAATTGGGTCTTTCTTGTATTCGCTTGATGAAACTAAAAATGGCGCCAGCTCTTTGAAGGATCTCTGCAATAGATTCGAGTTGTTTTCCAATAGTAAAGACGCCCTGAGCAGGTCGTCTCTGTCGGCTGAACACAGATAATTGCGAAATGATTTCATTAGAAGATCACGCTTTGCAATGGGCGACAACTGCGGATCGGAAGCACATCTTTCAAACAGCTTAGCGGCATAGGAGAAGTACCGTTGTTCTTGTGACTCTCCTCCTATCCGACCATTGCGTTGCTTTACATAGCAAATTTCAGCGTAGAGCTCAAACATCTGAGCACCAAGCTGGCGCTCCTGGTCGCCAGCCTTCAGCAAGCAAAGTGCCGCCTTGTCTAGAAACACAATGTCCCTCGCCTCCAGAAGCTGAGCAGCAATCTTGTAGAAGCGCTCTTTTTTTGCCGCAGCTTGTTTGTCACGACGCTTCATCGTGGCAACGTCTTGCTCCTCAATTTCAACAAAGGAGAGAAACGCCAAAGCGTAGTCTCTTCTCTTCATTGCACCCGCCTTTTCAAAACATTTCGCAGCAAGCCGCAAGCATCCTTTCCGGCGGTCTCCCTCGCTATGTTGCAAATAGTATTCCTACAAATGGAGAAGATTAGACCGGTATGTTAAAAGGCGGGTACTCACAAGTCAAAATTCGGAAGCAACCAGGGCATGCGCGCGTCGATCTTACCCCGCGTTTTTGCCAATCCTCGGTTGTATTCATTTTTCCAAAAACGCGAACAGAGGACATGTTTGTCTTGTTCGCAGTTGCTACTTCGACCACTCGTCTTCTAGCAAAGTACTCAAACATAGGGCGGCTCAAGTCTGGATCACTTTCTGCAATAAACACATTCACTCTGGCTCTAGTAATTGCGGTGTAAAGCATTTTTAATTCCGATTCTAAAATCTTGTGACGTTCAACGTCAAAATCCAGTTGCCGTGCCTTCTGTTCCACAAAAGCATCCCATTCGTAGCTCTGCACCCCTGAAGAAGTAACTGAAATATGTTTGTAGTATTCAGCGATGTCTTCCTCTGTGTAGTTGGCCACTACCCTCCACACGTCTCCAGCCTGAGAGTCAGTGAAGAAGTTATACAATAAAACGTCGTCAAACTCCAGTCCTTTACTCTCTTGCACCTGGTCGATCATTCGAAAAACGGTTAAACAGGCAGGCAAGCAGACGAATGCACTAAATAATGACACAGATAAGACATACCGTCATTACCCAATCCTTGTCGACACCAAACTCATCAGGCAGTTTATGTTTTGCTTCTTCCGATCTCACAATGACGACCTGGTGTGCTCCAAACTCAATGCGAGATGTCTCGCGCTTGGACCCCTCCAACATCAAAACAAGCTCCTCTGGAGACTGCGCCTCCATTATCACAGGGCGAGGGCCATTGAAAAGCCCCAAATCTGGAGGCAGCCTATCCAGGCTGTCGCTGAAGAAGAAATACAGCAACTCCACCACGCAAGCAGCCAAACGTAGAACGCCTGCATGACTGCGAAAATTATGGGTCAGCTGCAATAAATCTGGCTTGTTACAACCGAATTCATCGTAGAAGATTTGTTTAACATCTGTAAAGCGAAATCCAACGCCAACTGTAATTGATTGTGCCGTATCGCCCGCCAACATGAGATTGTTCGGGTCTCTGCTGAGCATAGTCAAGAGATACAACTCAGCCTGTGTAAAATCTTGGACTTCGTCAACGTAAAGCGAATCAATTGGTAGCAGACTTGCTGGGTTCGCTTCGTCCCTCTCACCGTTAAAGAGAGAAACGCGCCCGGCTAAGTTGAAAACAAGATCCATCTCATCGTAGTGGTTCCCCTCTCTTTTGACCTTTTCGTACACCTTGTACAGCTGATAAACCGCTCGCCGTTGTGTCTGGTCCAGCCTGGATACCTTCCGTGGAAGACCAAGATATTCCTCGAGGTTCAGGAAACGATTTTTGGGAGTAGACCGATCTGCTTTATCAATTTGCAGGGCGGAGACTGATCCCTTGATGTAACTTTTGATCTCTAACCACACCAGAGCTGGGTCAACCTCCGACTGGATACGCGAATTGATGTTTCGCCACTTTCTGAAAAACAAAGAAAAAGTCATTTCTTGTCGAACAGTCTCGCGACTCTTCAGACTGACAGGGTCCTCTTCTTCAGCGAACATAGCCTCGATTTCTCTCTTCACTGCATCATCTGCATCGTTCCTAGAACCAATCCGTTCATCGATTTCTCTTTCCGTGAAAAACCTATTTCCTGGGAGGGAGGCGTCAAGGATATCCAGCCACTCACTTGACGTGAGGAACAAGGGCGACGTGACTTGTTTCGCGCACTCAGAATCAGAAACAACAACGGTTCCCGCCCTTCCGGCTTCCAAAGAATTTTCTGCTGACTTTTGCCTCCATACCAATCCCATGTTCCTAAAAGATTTTTCGACTTCATTTCGTAGCACCGCATTCTTCGTCACGAATAGCTGCCGGGGCTTCAAGCTTGAAGCCCCAGCAGCTTCATAAGCCATATATTGTGCCCACATTCGAAAGACCAAACAGGTTGTCTTTCCTGTGCCACTCCTTCCCATCAGGAGGATGCTTCTTTGAGGTTCCGGATTGTAATGAATGATTTCGTGCTCTTTCGGCCCAGGAGTGAAGGGGAGCTCATGGTCTTCGTTCTGTCTGTCTAGAAGTATTTTGATTGCACCCGCGTCAAGCTCGTAAAATTTCAACAAAGTAAATTGCATTGGGTCATCGCTTGCAGGCTGATAAAAAATATTCTTTCTCGGTGCCAAGTCTTGCGCCGCGTCAACGCCATCTCGCCTTTCGATGAGCTGTCGCATTGCAAAAACACGAGGCAGGCGTTGGCTACTGCTATCTTGGGAGAGGTTGTAATCAATGCTAGCATCGTAGTAGCCTTCCAGCTCGGAATACAATAAGCTTTCTTGCCCTCGAACAAGTGATTTCTCGATGCGATCAATCGCCATGTCAATGCTCCTTGCAAGATTATCGTGATCAAGCACTATGTCCCACACTCGGATAACCTGCTCGCAACAGCTGAAGTTTGCGCTTGATCGTCGAGGAGAAAACGCGAGAGCTACTTGCCATATAATTCTGCATGCCTTATCCAATTTGCTTTCGTAAAGTCTAGCTGACGAATGTCGGGTCCTGAGAGGCTTGCACAGGGTATACGTCCACCGGCCTGTAGACAAAATCTTAAGGCGTCGAAGGACGCGATCGCAAAGATAGTGATTCTTTTTGGCATGCCGTTGGAACCATCGATGGGCTTGCTCTGTCATTTCAACTGTCCACTCTTCTGAATTCTCCCAATCATTAAGGTCCAAGCTGTTTTCAATCATATTGATCACAACGTCTTGTTGATCCTCGGGAAGGCTCGCACATTTGGCCATTTCCACAGCAACATCTTTGGACGAAAGCTGTTGACCTTCCTGGCAACTTCCTGGCAGCCCAAAATTGGTAAATGTTCTACGCAAGCTATCGGAGTCCGCGTCGCCATGTAAGGCTTCGCTTTTGATGTTGGTATCGTCATCTGGAGTGGCTGTGTTGTTTCGGTACTGATCTAGCTGGTCTCTGTACCACTTGAGCGACAGCATGATTTTGCTTTTCATTTCTTCAATGGCACTGCTGGGAGCCGCTAGCTCCCCATCCGGTACTACCATGGGTTGGGAGCTTTCCCCATTCTCATCTCTAGTGGTTCGGGCCTCAGCTATAACATGACCGTCGTCAGACTGCTTACTAGTCTCCTGTGCGCGGCTCTGAGCTTGTTTTGCTTCCAACATCTCTGCTTCGCCCTTTTTCAACACGGCATAAAAGATCTTCCGGGTTTGTTTGCCGACTCGTTTGTTGACGGCAGCCAAGAGGGGTTTAAAGTCGGACTCAGAGGATAATTGAATTGCCAAGACAGATTTTGCAATATGATTGTTGAATTCATCGTTGCACTTCGGCAGCTTATTGAAAGCATCGCAAAGAGCCGAGGCTGACACTGCTACACCAGTTTGGAGCATGGACACAACAAACAGTTTCCAATCACGCTCGATGCACTTCATCAATAGCGCGTCTGCATTGGATCGAAGCCACTGCTTAGTTGTCTCCAAAACCACCGCCGAGTCAGCCTTGAGGCTGGACTCGAAGATCTGGCTTGCTAGTATTTCGTCCGTGTGGAGAAAGGAAGGTTCAGCTTCGCTTGCGTTGAAAAATTCGCGCAGGACTCTGCTTGGTGCAGGACGATCCAATCCATCCGCCATGGGCGTCTCCGTGGAAGGAGGGCTTTCCTCTAGCCCAAACGCCCTAGCCAAAATTTGACCTTGTTGTCGAGCGATCTCTTCTACCGAAGCACTAGCTTCGCTCTTCTCGGCTCCTATAACGCTTGTCACATTTGTATGGGCCGGCAGCACCACTGTCTCTGGGTTCCCTTCATGCGGGATATTACTACCAGCAGAGAATTGATCATCGCCATGACCATCTCGAGCGAGCTCACAACTAGCTCCAGGAGCCTTCATCTCACTTTCTCCTTCAGCCGTCTGGTTGCCCACCGGGGGATCATCTTCAGGCCTCGACGCGCGCTTTTTCTTCTTCTTGTTTTTCTTTCTCTTTCGATTATTCGGACCTGAACTTGCAACTCGTTCATTGCTTTCGTCCATGCCTTTCTCCGAAATCTCTTGAGCAACGGCCAACTCAACATCTGCAAGATTAATAGCACTCTCATAGAAGGTTTCTGGCGTCACGGCTACGCTCACTTCAATCCATTGTGAGCCTGTCTTAAAAAACCATTTAGCAAAGGCAGCTTCGCCAAGCTGAAAGAGAGCATCTGACTCCGTTAAGAGCCTCGCTTCATTGGACGGTGCCATTTTATTGCGCAAGACGAAATTTCGCTTTGGATTATTCTCGAATGATTCAAGGGATGAGACATGTAGCGTATGATGGTGGAGGTAAAGTAGTGCAGGCGTATCGTCGCTGCTGTGGTTCAATCCTATTCCGAGAGCTACCAGGCTCATCTTGACGCCTTCGTTGGCAACAGCAGCCAAAGCATTGCTACGTCTTCGAGAAAGTCGCCAGATAGGGTAGCCGTCATATATTCTACTACTTCCCGGTAGGTACACACCCATCCAGGGATCGAGAGACTCCTTGGCGAAGTGGCTCTGATGACAATTGGCGTGAAGCACAAGTGGTCGGTTCCAAAAAGAAAAGTCGGATGCTTTCAAAGGCGGCTGGGGTGACCCGAGTGGCATCTCCGCCAAATCAATTGCTCTATTGAACATCGCCACCGGTGTCATTGCAACATCGAGGGGTGCCATGTAAGTCACATTGTCGGATGCCACGAAACGTGCATCCCATTCCGTAAAGGCGGCACTGTGGCGCATAAAAAGAGAGTTTTCGTCTGTCCAGAATTCCATTTCTCGCTCTCGGAAGAAGCCTGAACTAAAAAGACCTGGGCTAACTTGACCAGCAACTCCATGCATCATCTTGCCTATGTCAAAAACTTGCCAAACGATATCAGAGCCGGGACGATCACTCATCCAAATCGTGTACGGCCTGTCATGATACCACTTGTCGAAATGAATACCGAAATGAATACCTCGTTCTTCGGCAAGACGGCGTTGAGAATCGCCGCTACAAGCACTGAGTCTCTGGAAAAGTTCATGAGTTTTCTCACCATTCAATGAGAAGACAGGGAATCCCAGCTTGTTGAGTTGAATGGGCTCGTAGACTCCCATTAGTCTTTCTACAGGCGCAGTCACTGTATCCGGAACTCCACGCGGATCAAAATGTAGAACAATGTCTGTTCTCATAGCAGCTGCAAGCTCACCCATGTCTACAGTCTCGCCTAGCGAAGTTCTTCCTGGTCTTGTGGGTTTGGAAATATTCTTCGGGGATCCCAGCTTCGCTTTTTGGGGGGAGGGCACGGTGCAGCCCCCTGAAAGGTTACCAGACACGTTGCTCTTCGACTTCGCTTGCGAAGAGTTTTTCGCTTTGGGTTTAGTTACGAAAGCTCCAGCCAAGTTCCCGTAGGGTTTGGCTTTATCCTTTACTGCTTCTTTTTTCGGTTTGACGAAGGCCCCTACAGGGTTACCATACGGATTTTTCTTCTGCGGAGCAGCCACACTTTCCTGTTTCTTTGCATCTGAAGGCCTCCTTTGGTGCTCCTCAGGTTCCTTCTTTTGCGAGTCCGGTGGCTTTTGTAGGGCAGTGCTTTTTGCAGCAGCCACGGCAAAATCCTCATTACTGTGACCGACATGTGAACTCCTTGACTCCTGCTTCTTGAGCTGTGTCTGGTGAGAACTCGCCATTTCTTTCCTATTTCCAGCGACAGCAACATTTCTTGGCTCCTTGATGTCAGAGCTAGAGATAGAGCTGTCATCGCTATCATCGTCGTCGTAAAAAAATCCCATCCTCGGTAACCCCGCGCGGCCGTTGTCGTCTCGTTTTGCTGATTTTACAAAATTTTGTTGCCCTTTGAATTCAGGGGTAGAGCTGTCATCGCTACCATCGTCGACTTCCAACATACCGTGATCATCTTTTCTTGTGGTAGATTTCTTCTTCTTCTTTTGACTGCATTTGTGCGTGTTTTCACAATTCTTGCTGCAGAACGCCGCTTTTCTGTAGACGAAGAAGAGCATGAGACTATGAATTGAAAATGCCACCATCAACAATTTTTTCTGAACCAAATATAAGTACCTACCGACAATTAGGACAAAGCTTAAGCTTCAAGGGCCCTGATCCACTGGATCGAGTGTACCTGTCGCCGTCGTACACTGTCACGCCGTGACAGTTGTCTCTTGCTTGGCAATTGGAGCAAGCTGAAATAGCTCCAGCATTGCTGCCTCGGTTATTTCCAGAACTAGTTCCCCTACCATGCCCTCCTCTTCCACGACCTCGCCCTCCTCGTCCAGAAACACGACGGCCACCTCTTCCTGGAGAGGCGGATGGCCTTATCATTCGTTCTTTCTGTTGCTATCGTTTCAGCTATATCCCGCAAGTTTTTGTCCAACATTCATTTATCGCCACTAATTGACGAAGGTTTGGATTTTTTGTGAAGTGCAGCGCGCGATTCATCTTGTGCGGTTGGTCCGTTTCGTGGATAAACAATAGCTGTTATCGAGGTACCACATACAACATGCAATGCATTCGTTATTATTCTGTCGTCATCGTCATCTTCCATTCATTCATATTCATTGTGTAACGTTGAAAGATTTACCATGTGAAATTTTCATCATCGATTCTGCTGCAATCATCTTGGAGCTAAAAGATATCAACCTTAGCCTTATCGCCTCGTTGTTGCAGTCGAGCAGATGTGCGCACAGCTACGCAAATCCATACAGAAAACACGCTACTCAACTGTCACGGAAAACAATAGGTATACTGGCTAGCTATTAGCGACGGCTTAGTGAATCAATGACCTGGAAGGCCGAATTAAGATGGAAATTACTGTAGAGAAGGTAGAAAAAGGTAGCATCCAGCAGCATGGTCTCTCATCAGGGGCCAGCTGAGGCGAGTGGCCATCGATCGTGTGAGAAGTGTTGCCAGATCTGAAGGGATCAGTTGCTTTCAACAATGATTGATTTAGGCAGGAGATCGAGGCGGAGGTTGATGCTTTGACGAAAGTGCATCATCAGAACGGATAAACGGCTGGGTTATCGACCATCCAATGAATGAATCAATTCTGGTGATACCACGTAACTATTTCCAGTGTAAGATCCTCCACAACAAGCCTTTTCGTGCGGAACTTCTGGGACTGCAGGAATATGCAAGCAAAATGGTAAATAAGTTTTAGTGCTATGCCCACGAGCCCCTCTTTAGCTTTCACACCGTTAGTTAATAGATTTCTAGCTAGAAGTTTCTGTTCTGCTGCAAATCTACACATTTTGTTTGCTTCCGGCACCTATTATTGGTTATTCTGTTTCTTTCCTCTATATACTGCAATGAGTTTGTATTCCAAGGGTGGTCGCAATGTCTTGTCTTTTCTACTGTCAATTCGTTGTGATTTTCTTGTGTTGTGCGTGTTATGCTATAGTTCGATCTTGCCAATCTGTGGTGCGTGTACTGTTCTTTCTACCCTTGATTGTCGATCGGTCAGCGGCCGTTCTGCTACGAATCGTGTTTTTTGTGGATACGCCATGCACTCAAACGAATTATAAAGATAATGAAACAGTAATACCTTATCCCCAATTCTCTCCGTGTACGACGCCATAGACACACGTCACAGGAAAGGACACCAAGTCATCTCTGTGCAAATCATATTTCGGCTCCTTGGACAAATCATACTGGAAGCGCTTCGCGAGAACGATAGGAAGTACAAAATCATGCGTCAAGTGACCCGTAATAATGCCCGTCTGCGTCACCGCCACGACGTAAACGCCACAGTGCTCTTGGGCATCTGTAGGTGTGCCTGTCGTCTTGTCGACGACGCACTTTTCCACCGTCACCATGGCATAATCCCCGGCACGCACTTGTGGGACAATCCAGCTTCCGCTTCCAGGAGTCCCGTGAGGAAAGATGGAGGAGAACGGTTTGTTACCAAAAGGACGAATGTCAAAATCCGAGGGTTTGTCGGAAAAATCCTTCAAGATGCCTTCAATATCCTTGACGCCTTCGAAGCGATCTTTCGGGTCCTCGTTGTACTGTGTCAGATCCAAAACGAATTCCATATCGTCCATCGTGTGACCGGTGTTCGTCGCCATCATATTCTCACCATCTTCAAACATATAATTGGGGTCGTTCAATTTCCAAAAATTGCCATTGCTGTCCAGCATCAAGATACCGGTAAACATCTCGCCTTCTCCTCGATAGTTGCGGTACAACGCTTGGGGGAAGGTAACACGGAGACAACCGCAGTCGCACCGCGCAGGATGAGAACTGGTAGTAGATGCAGGGACTTCCGTGGGAGACTCTTGAAGATCACGCATGATTGTTGGAGGTTGCTGTGGGATAATGAGACGTACAAATGCACGGTTTCTTTTGCAAGAGCTGCCGCGGTACAGTGAACTGTTGGGTATTGTCTCTGAGCGATATGCACTGGGTGCCGTGCCTTGTGAAGATAATGAGACTTTCTTTTGGGCTCAACTCAAGCAAGGGCAAGAAAGGCAATCAATGCAAGGCAGGAAGGCAAGCCCCAGTCACAGTTGTAATACCAGGTATGTGCTGTTGCCAGGTACAATTGTACGACCGCGATTTACTACCTTCTTCAAGAAAGAAAGAAAAGCATGAAGTACGCTGCGTTCATGTGTGCGATTGCGGTTGCGTCATTGCTTTCTGTCTCGTGGAAGCCGGCCCGGCTACTTTAGCGTAAGCTAGCTGTAAGATGGTCGTTCGTATCGGCACGATGTTCAAATGAAGAAGTTGCGCGCCATACATCAATCGTACTTAGACAACGCATAAATGTCTATGAAAATTCGGTGAGTGCCGGCTCGCATAATGTAAACAGTGATCTGAGTTTAATCCTAAGCATTCGTGGCGCTTTTCACCGTTTGCTGTAGTGTTGGCCACTGGTATCCCCAAAGCGCAGGATCATTACCACTCACGTGCATGCAATGGCCGCATGTGATTACGCCTACTTACCACTATTAACAAGAGCAACACGGTTTACGCCAATACAACTGGCAAACAAATACTAGCTACTAGCTAGTAGTACAAACACCTTGGGCTTTTGGCATTGAACCAAGATTGTGGCACTGACAAAAGATTCGGACTGCCACAGTTTATCTGAATGCTGACAAGAAACTGGCTTTTTATTGTCATTTAGTTTTTCTAAAATCGAAGCGAACGGAATTTCCATAAGTTTGACCATCTCTACTAGTAGCAGCATTAGTTTGGTATTCTGTGGGGACAGAGACAAGAATCAACACCACGTTACTGATTACTTGAGCCTGCCGGTAGAATTGGCCATTACTGGATTGGGCGCGTACTGCACGAGAAGACGAATGGATGAAGCTTTTAATCCAAGCATATCAGAAAACTTCCCATCAAACCAACGGCCACACCAACGACCATAGCAACAGCAATAAGAATAGCCCCCGCCAAAATCAGAACAGCACGATGAAGTCTTTTAAATTGATTCCCTTGTTCTTGGCTGGGTTTTGTGGGTACATTCACACCGTGATTAATCGACGGTTTGATGAAATGGGAGTATTTATGACCGGCAGTCCCTCCGACAATCAACAAAATGTTTTGATTGATATGCCCCGCTCAAGCAGCAACAGTGCTGGCAATGTCCCTTTCAATTCCATAATACAGCAACAACAACAACAACAGCAAAGGTTGAATTTATTTCAAAATCAAAATAGTATGATTGGTGGCACCAGCAGTGGTCCGTTGCTGGATATCAATCAGCTGATGGGGCCTTCTGTAGATGCGTCCAATGCAGGCATGGCCATTTCGGATTTTGATTGGACCAAACCCCCTAAACCAGAACGGGTCATGTCAGAAAGTCCCGATTATCAAGAGACATTATTGCAATATACGCTTAATTTATTGCCCAATCATCAACACAAGAAATCATCATCTTCCAGCACGAAGGATGCAGCAGGAGCCGACGGCCGTAGCGGTGAGACCAACAATAATAACAAGAAAGTTGAACACAAAGACTACGCCAGTATGAAAATGGATACGGATACTGCCGTCGCAGCAAGCACGGCCAGCAACAAGGATAGCGACGATGATGCGGTAAACCCCAAAGCCTACGATTACAATCAAATTGATATTTTGGTTCCTGCATCCGGACAAGATAGACGATTGTTTGTCTTTGCCGATCGTTTGGGTGTAGCTTTGAAAAGTTATAATACATGGTACGAGACCGAACGAAAACCGGCTATTTTACGACGCATGAATCAAGATCAGGAAGATACGGAAGAGATCAAGGACAAGATTGCTGTCGCCGCCGAAGCGGAAGCTTTGGAAGAAGAAGCATCAAGAGGAGAAAAAGAAGAAAACCAGCAACAACGGCGGCTTTTAACAGCGGACGACCTCCCGGAGAATGGCGAGAACAACAAGTTGGATTTGACGTTTCGCTTGCTCGTGACGCGCTATCCGGAGGACGCTCAAAAAACACCTACTGATTTTAGAGCGCTGCGCAAAACACTATCCGAAAAGACATCCTTGCCGGAATCCCAAATTAGACTATTGCGAGTGGGTAAAGATCTCCCGGCTAGCGATTTTCATGTCCTCAAATTCAATCGGGCACATGCTCGCAATGTCCTGCTTCAAAATGCTTGTCAACTGGATACCTGTCTTGTCACCTCTGTCGATGTGGATATGCAAATTTTGCCCGTTTTCTTTCATCGAGCCTTGAAAACGGTCAAACCATTTACGCGGGCGTATTTTCCCATTGTCTTTTCAGAATACAATCCCAGAACAGTTCAGTTGGTACAAGATTTTTTTTATACCAAGCATCAAAAATTGAAGGCTGGTGGTAGTGATGGTTCTGGCGATGACAACAAAAATGGCAATGGCAATAATAACAATGTCATCAATAATGAAGGCGAAACAGAGTCATTGGACGACAACCTATTATTGCCACCCTATTCACAGCATCGTGGTCTGTGGCGTGATTTTGGATACGGCATGTACGCCATTGCAGGGTCGGATGTAAAACGGTTCCGCTTTAACGAAAAATACCAAGGGTGGGGCCATGAAGACAACGACTTTTACAAACTAGTACACAGCAGTATGCAAGTGCATCGACAACGGGAACATGGTCTTATCCATGGCTGGCATCCAAAGAATTGTGCTGTCGGCAGCGACATTATTACCAAACAACAATGGATCGATTGCTTGAGATCCAAGGACGCCATGGAGGGCTCGATATTGGGATTGTTGCTGCGACCGCCATTGCCTACTCGAAGAGAGGAGGATTTTCCAGGATACCCGACCAAGCCTCCTGGTAAAGATGGCTACATTACAACCAAGAAAAAGAAAAAGAACAAGAAGACAGTAGAAGAAGAAGATACGGGAGATGCAGAAGGCGACGATAAAATCGACACCGACGACGATCCAGGCGATGATGTCGAAGTTAAAGATACCATCGATAAACAAGGGAAAGGCGGTGAAGAGGATAATTCGAATCAAGCAGAAAAAGATGAGACACAAGATGACAAACCTGACCAAGATGGCGCCAACGCGTCTAACGAACAAGCCGAAGGCAGTTCAAATTTAGACGACAAAGAAAGGCGGAAAGATGGTGACGCATCTGAGGAACAACGATAGCCCGCAAAAGGGAATGGATTCTGTATAGATTTAGGTTAATATTTCGTTAACTGCTTCTTCATATTTATCAAGAAACTTTCTATTGTTTTATTTGTGGCGTACTGGTCCTGTGCATTCCTTTTTTGCGGCATTACCGGTATGAATGGCCTCGATCGAAGCGATACAAGCTATAGTTCATGACATTGTCATCGCGTTCGTCGGTGTCAACTACTTCGTCTGTGCGCTGGCGGTGCCACTGACTTCCCCGAACCCGTCGATCGGCAAGCAAAAAGTCCCTGTATTCATAGTGGTGCTCAAAGAAGCGACTCGTGTTGCCTGTATCATCATTGTCATCGTCATCGTCATTGCTGTTGCTGTTGCCGGTGTTGTCATAGTGCATGAAGGTCTCAAAATCATTGTCAAGACACGAAATATCATCTTCCGAGCTGCTGTCGGTCGTGATGACCGATGGAATGTATTCGGTACCAAAGTCCGGTTCGTACAGAAACTCGGGCCGCGACAAGTCTTCCTTGTGCTCTTTGTTGTTATGTTTGCCCCACAAAAGAGATTTTACGAGTGGGACGACTTTCGTGAATGTTTCAAAGGGATTTTCTGCCATACAGCGATTCTGGTGGGACGACACTGCCACAACCCTTTGTTTGTCGTTCTTGTTAGACTCTGCGGTCTCAGCAATGGAGTTGCAAAAGAGCTTCATTCTCGAAAATATTGGGTAAAGCTGAAAAATATCTGTGTAGTTTATGGAAGCAATCGTCGGTGTTGGAGGCGACAAGGAGGCAACGACTTTTGTGAGGCTCGAAGTACAGACAGATGATGAAATAGTACACGCTGCCATTTTGATTGAGCACGATCAATGGAACGGAAGCAACTGGTTGTGGTTATATGGCGAGTTTGCAAAGTGAAGTGGTTTCTTTGCGAGTTTGCAGAATAACGGTACGCTGAGAGCCTACTTTCAGTACTTACTAGCTAGTCCTGTAGTAGGTTTCGCTGGGCATCGTGGCGGAGTGCGCCGTGGGCGTGGAACAAAGACACATCTTAAGGATGAGGATTTTTAGTCGTACATCGAAAAGCCCAGTCGTGCTACTCCTAGTGGCTTTGAAGAGAGTTTCCTTATTCGATACGATTTTCAAATATAGTTTTTAGTTTCCTTAGTTTCCTTATTTACTGTTGATAAACACGAGATGCAGCGCGAAATGACGCTCACGTGCAACAGCGCTTGGGCGCACCAAACCCTTCTTCACTTGACTGGGCATAATTCATGCTTGTTTGTCGAAGTCGTGTCATTTTGGTTAATACAGTAGATTAATACAGTGCAATACACCAAGGCCTCCTTTCTTTCTACGCTGATTGGTAGCAACGGGCACCTTTTAATTGAAGTCCTCGTACTATCATAGTTGTGCTGGATTGTGAACTGCTTGCTGTGTTTGGACTTTGGATACCCACTGCGCCATTCTTTAAAACCGCCAGCGATAGAACCTTGTCACAGAAAAACATAACAATCAACACCATACAAAAACCATGGGACGTGCCGATTGTTTCAGTGTTGGGACCGCCTTTGGTTCCTCCAAATGGCTTTCCTTGAATCCCTGTGGGTTCTTTGGAATTTCCTGTAGTTTTGCCGTTCACATTTTTGCGGTCATTACCGCTGGCACGTATTTGATTTCAGGGTCCTTTTTCGCCCAGGCGGTCTATGTCTTGTTGTACTTGCCACTCAGTTTCATGGCCTTGTGGTCCTTGTTCATGGCATGGACGACCGATCCCGGTGCGGTACCCATGGGAGCACGACCTCTCGTGACGGTGCGTCGTGCGGGCAGTCAGGAAATGTCGTCAGGTAAACAACAACAACAACAAAGCCGAAAACGAGCGCTGGCACGATGCCAGAAATGCAATGACAACTACAAACCTAATCGAGCTCATCATGATTCCGTCACGGGACGGTGCATTGTCAAGTTTGATCACTACTGGTGCGTTTTGCGTTGGCCCATGCTTTCTTCTTCCTTGTGTATTGTCGATCCCTTCTAATTATTTTTGATGTTCACTTGTGATTCTTTTTTCTTCTACAGCCCATGGGTCTGCAATGCTGTGGGTGCCATGAATCACAAGTTTTTCGTACTCTTCGTCTTTTACACCATGAATACTTGCCTTACGGCTCTTGTGATGATGATTGCCCGCAGCGTTCGGTGTGGACATGTGTATGACAATGACTCGTCTTTGTCCGAAAAGGACGCATTATCCAGTACAAACACAACGGCTGGCACCACAACCGAAGAGGAAGCGGCACCGGGAGAACTGGATGAAGGACGTCTCCGTCGATGGTTGGAAACTCTCAAACCCGAGATACATTATGTACATGAGGGATGCGAGGAGTTCTACAACACGTACTCGATTATCATTTTGTTTTGTGTGGCGATTACCTTTTTGATTTTTACAGCCTGCATGATGGTGGAACAAATTGAAGCCATCCAAACCAACCAAGGAAAGATTGCCAGAATGAAAATGAAAGTTGGCCGAGGTGGAACGGAACTTTCGAGAGTCACAGAGGAGTTTAACGAAATGTTTGGTGGGACGTCACCTTCTGTGGCTTGGCATTGGTTTGTTCCCCGGCCAGTCCAGTTTCCTGGCAGTATGCACAAAGTGGTTATGGGGTATGAATGGGATCCGACCTTTGACCCGGCGCCTTATAGAGAACCCGACGACACTAGCACAACCGCAAGTGTGACCAGCGAGCCAACTGGCGATGGGGAATCCATCGATAACCCCCCTCGCGACCTTGAAACGGGACTTCCAACCGAAGACCTGGATGAGGTGTCACTGGATGCATCCTCATCCCATAATAAGACAGGGAATCTCAAGAAACGCGCGGTTTCCAGTGGTTCCATAACGCCGCCGGTGGAAACATTCGATGATGAACCCGTTTAACAGTTGGGTGGTGGCTGCGCTGGATTCATGGCATTGCTTTTGTACATTTTTTTACCGTGTGTTTGGGTTGCTTCCTATCATTTGACTATTGCATTTTTCTATCTTTACTAATCCTAAAAATTAATTTTAAATCGAACTGTGCGTGACAACCCATTGGTCCCATGCTTTTAGTGATGCATCCAAGAGAATGGAGAAACCCTCCATTCTCTTGCGGCTTTCGCAGTGGCTTGAATCACCCATCCCAACCAATTCGCTGTACCATATCACAGCAGGATACTATGCCAACATGAAAATATTCGTCACTGGGATCCATGGTGTGAGTGAGTAAGTCAAGCGAGGTCGGATGAGACGAACACAATGTTCTCGGGCCACGACCTGTAATAGTATTTCTCCACGCTTAAGGTCGCTGTGTGCTGTAGGCGTTGGATCTAGAGAAAATTGATGCAAATTGGTATACTAGCTAGATATACTATTTCTAGCTAGCTAATAGTTTATAACTAGCTAGCTAGTTCGTGCTGTATTAGAGTGGGCCGGCTGGTACGAACTAGCTAGATAGCATGCATTGGCATCATGGTGGCAACAACTACTAACTCGGGATACACATTAGATCGTGACTCACAACGTCATTGTTTTACGTAGCATCATCGCGAAATGAATCAATGATGATTGAATGAGTGAATCAAGATGCAGAAAAAAGAAGATGAATGAGCAACAACAACATCAGAGTCAACTGATTCCTTCCTACCTTCCAACCAAGTCAAAACTCAATACTCGCCCCATCACTGACCATGACAAGTCGCAGCCGTCCCTCAGCTCAGGCTGGTGGCGAGCACTCCTTATTCCAAAACTCCAAAGGCCACTTGTTCAGCACGGGAGCTTGTGGCTTGGGATGGTCTCGGCTGAGCGACGTCGATCCATCTTCGTTGGCTCACTGGCGGAGGGTTCCTCTACCAGAGCCCTGTGCTTCCTTTTTCCCCAGCTATTATCATAATTTGGCCATTGGCCAAGAGACTCAGAAATTGTACACGTGGGGCTGTGGCACCTTTGTCGAAGGCGGTTTGGAAGGGGTGGTACCTGCTTTGGGGCCACACGCCCATACCGATGTGGGAGATCCTCCTCAACACGTGGCATTAGATACGTCACCAAAAGGTCAACACGTAAAACAAGTAGCTGGAGGTGCTTATCACAGTATTGCCTTGACAAAGGATGGTACCGTCTACACGTTTGGTGCTGGGCAGCTGGGTCAACTCGGTCGACCAATGGCGAAAGCTCAAAATGACAAATCTGGTCTTCCTGTGGATCCAGTGCCTAGGCCAATTGCTTTGCCTACTCCCGACAAGGGCGATACTCCCACCAGCATTTCGAGTGGGTTTTACAATACCCTCGTAATTGGCACCTCGGGGTCTCTGTACTGTTGCGGTGAAAATCAAAATAAGCAATGTGGAACTCAAAACGGAATCAAAAACCTGACTAGTCTAGCCAAAGTGACGGAATTGGCCAAGGACAAAGTAAAGAATGCTCAAGGTGGCTACTGTCATACACTGATCCAAACGGTGGCTGGGAAAGTTTTGTCCATGGGATGTGGCGAGGAAGGACAACGTGGAGATGGTCGTGATATGGACACTGCAGATCGTCCTGTCGTATCGGAAGTAAAACTACCATCCCCCGCGACCAAAGCATTGCAAATAGCGGCAGGTGCGAATCACTCGGTTGTGTTGGGAAGTGATGGGAATGCCTATACCTTTGGTGCAAACGATGTTGGTCAATGTGGGCCGACGGCACCGTACAATGGTAAAAGCGATCTCGACGACGACGAGGGCGATGATTCAGGGAATATTCTTGCTCCAACAAAGATACGTTTACCGCCTGGGGTAGGAAAAGTGGTGGAAGTGTCGGCGGGTTATGCCCATACGTTAGTGCAGACCGAATCAGGTCGCGTCTTTGCGTTTGGCGAAAGTGAGAATGGACAGTTGGGTCCACCATCGGCCTCAAAGCAAGACTTTGAGGTTGATATGAGCAGTGCACTGTGAACCTTGACACTCCAATGCTAACTAAAACTAGTACAACACAGGAATTTAGAGCACTTCTGACTTTAGTTTGTTTGACTTTAAAATATAGCCTGCCTGGAGTACGCTTAATATTATCTACCTTGAAATGCTGATATCCCCGCAAAAAGGGAGATAGATTATTGTCGTCCACCACAACGCTACTAACTTTGCTGTGAGTGATAAGGGAGCTCTTTCACTTATTGTAAAAGAATGAAGTAATGGAAGTCAGATGAGTACAGTGAAGAGACGAGCCTTACTTTTGCTTCTTTTTCAGCGCCTTGGCACCGTTGGTCGGGGTGGTCTTGTTTTTGTTGCCCGAGCTGGACTTCTTGCCATTCTGTTGTTCAGCGAGCTGCTTTTCCTCCCAGAGCTGCTTTTTGGACTTCTTGGGCACTTTTCTTGGCGACAAGAGCCACTTCAAGATATTCATTCCCACGAAGAATGCGACAAAGAATTCCAAAAATAGAGCAATTAGCTCGTGATTTTTGTTAGCCTTTTTCAAGTTTTCCGTGATGAAGGGAGGTGCATCTTTGAACTCCAACTTCACAAAGTTCAAGGCAACATTGGTTGCTGTCTTGATTGCACCCGACAATTCTTCATGAGCTAGCCTCATGTATTTCTCTGCCTCCTCTACGGCCTCCCTTGCTTTGGCTTGCGCCGTAGCCGCATGTTGGTCCAATTTGTACTCCTTAACCTTTGGTTCAACGTGTTGCTTGTAAGGTGGTACAATATGCTCCTTGTAGGCTTTCGTGATTGCCTTTTTGGTGTCCTCAATTGTTTGGTTCACGGGTCCACGGTAGGGAGCATACGTTTCTTCCCAGAAATCACATGCTTGTTTCCACGACTTCTCCACAAAGGGAATGGCTTCCTTGGTGATGTAACGTTCAATCTCGGGAAAGACTTCCGTCTGCACAAAGTTCCAACCTTCCAAAAATTTCGCCTTGACAAATTCATACTGTTCCACCACAAATGCCTGAGCTGTTCCAATGTGAGTCATGATTATCTGCTTGATTTCTTCCAGACGCTCCTGCAACAAATCATAATCGATGGTAATAATAGTTTTGGAAGCTTGGATTTCGTCCATGGTCTTTTGCAAATCTTTCAATTCACGTCGTGTCTTAGTAACAGTGTGCTTCGACGTTTCCAAGGCCTCCTTGAACTTGTTCACATCCCCTTGCAACTTGACTTTTTCCGTCTTGTGTTGCTCGAGTTCAGCCGTCAGTTGTTGAGACGTTTCTTGCAATCGTCGTTGCACCGTTTCAACCTCTTGCTGGGCTTGGGCCTGGACGGTTTGGTGCTGTCCTTGGCATTGCACCAACTGATCTTGAGATTCGCGTTGGACTTGCTCCAATTGAGCTGCGAGTTGTTGCGCCTGCGTCTGGGCTTGCGCGTGGGCTTGAGCATCTCGTTCGGCTTGGATTTGCTGCACTTCTGTTCCACACCGCTCGTTGGCTTGCGCCTCGGCAGATTGGATTTGTTGCTCTAGAGCCTTACGGCTTTCCTCGACTCCCCAATAATCCGCAACACACTTCTCGTGATTGGCAGTGAGGGTAGCACAATCACAAGACAGTGGTGGAGGTTGCTGCTGCTGCTCTTCTCCAGCGGCACCCGTAATGATGCTAGCGGCGATGAATGCTACCAAGGCGAACCAAAGCAACAAGGAGGACGTGAGAACCCCACGTGGTGAATTGGAGCGGGTCATTGTGAAAAAATTAATTTAAAATAGATCCTCTTCGACTTTTGAAGCTATCCGAAGGGCTGTCGTTGGCTTGATGAATTATCGAATGAATCGCTGTCTGCTGCACCTAAAACTCAACTGACTCGACAACAAGTCAAAATCCAGATAAATCTGAAGCAATGCCGTCGCCTCTTGGTGAATGTCCATTGCCACTTGGTAAACCAGTCAAAAAAAGATTTGGCACCGTTCCCAAGCGGTAACGAACAATCAAATGTGCGGCTTTGGTGCAATTACGTGCGTTCAGTAGCAATTGTACGTGGAGGACCATCATTGCCTTTCGATGGGCTTCTCTCAATCACGAGAAACAAGCGGAAAGTGCGCGTCTTCTCACCCTCTGCAACATCACCACTGACAGAAGCATTGCAGCTGGATGTCTCAGCTAGTACTACAGTGCAGTAGTAGGATTTTTAAAACATGATTAAGCGCTACACTGCAAACACTAATACAAGTTCATATTTTTTTTTAGCAAATTTGTCACAGCATTTTCAATGTCAAACTAGAGAATTTGTCAGTGATTGGCAGCACTGGTGACATCAGCTTTTGCATCTGTTAGCTGTCACATTGACATGCAAACCATCAACTGATAAAAGTCTTGAATCAAAAGTGACAGACATCCGTAGTCCAAAGAACTTGTTAATATTCAAACAAGGATGCATCACAGAAAGCAGCAGATGTCCTCCATCGATTGCAATGCGTGCTAGTGTGCGTTGTTTTCTCGCACTCTAACACTTGCAAGAGGTTTCGAGTTCCATCATAGATTGAATGATGAGCAGTCCACAAGCATTTGTCCAAATGCATGTTGTCAAATCACATGATGCCAATGTCATTCACACTCTCATGACAGGCTTGAACTGACTCAAAGTTGCGGAACAACACTTCAGAAACATCGCGAACAAATGCGCAATGTCGCAGAGCATGCAGAACAGAGGGCTGTTTGAACCTCCCTCTCAAATTACATGTATTTGTTTAATTTTTGCAACAACCCCGAGGTCAGAGCATGCATTTGCAGCCCATGATGTCACTTTCTGAAAGCCAATGTCACTTGAAGTCGGCCTAACTAACAAATGCTGCAATGATGTGAAGTTAGGCAGCCAACAACATCCAGGTGCTAAATGACATCACTCTAGAGCTAACTGCTAGTGATAAAGCATCAAGAGAGCATGTTTAGGTTAGCATTCTCATGATTGTGCAGCAGCTGTGGTGTCATGGTGAAAGAACAGTTGTACTTTCACATTGATTGATGGGCAGAAGGTCCCCTCTTGCCTTCATTAAAATCCACTAATGACTGAAAGTCCAGTGGAGTAAAAGCAATTGGCTAGCATAACTAAATCAGGCTCGTGCGCAAGCTCATTCAATGCCATCGGATCAAATTGCTAAACAAAAGCCCTTTGAATTTGCAAAATGATTTCCGAAGGAATCAGATCTAATTTCAGGTTGCTACAGCAATTATCAAATCATTAATGAGAACATGTGCAATGGGTTATTCATCTTGCAGTTACTGCTTTGGCAGTTCCTGCTCTTCCAACTGTCTGACTGAAACCCCCTGCTAGCATCTGTGACAAATGTTTCACCTATCATTGTTCTTGAAGTTTGCAAGTCAGTTCCCCCGTGTGCCCACACTAGTAGAGACAAATCACAAATGCAAGATGCAAAACTAATCATGCGTAAATGTTGTCAAACATTGACCTGCACAACTCAACTTACATTGGACTTTTTAAATGAAAACAGCATGGTGTTCTGAACAGACTGAAGTTTAACCAATTCATAGATTATCATGATCTCCATCCTCTCTAGGTGGCAACGAATGCCTAATGATTTAGACAAAATTAATGTGACATCAGATGTGAAAATTTGTGTGAGACAGAGTAATTTTTCTATTATGGGTGTAACTGAATGCAGTGCAGAATTATCACCTGGCAGTCCTACATGTTCATGGCCACATGTGACAGATGGTTGAACATGATTGTCAATGTTCATGATTGGTGACATGCAGCCGACAACATGCAAGTGGAGCTCTCCTGTGTAAATAGCGCACACCTAATTAGCGAGTTGTAAATTGGCAGGGTTGATCAAGTAGGGTAGCTTGTCGAAAGAATGGCCAAGCATGTCATAAGTGCAAGAACGAAATCAACGTCTAAAACTTCAATAACTAGGATTCTACTTGTATTGTGTCGTCTCTCATAAGCGATAATCATCCATTTTTTTTGTAAATTAGAAGCCATTCGGGTAGTAGACAAACGAAGCAAACATGTGTGGTGCCCCTTTGATATCTACTACAAATACAACCCAAAGTGACATTAATAATGAACTAGTGAAATGTTGAAGATCCAACATCTTACTAATTCTAACTCTACAACGATTCCAGTACTTCTGGCCATTCACTCACCCTTTCCACTTGTTGGGTGCTGGCCCTGGATGCTTAGTTTCTGTTTGTTTTGGACGAGTAATTCCAGTAATGTTGCCATGCTTTCCAATAGGGTTGACCGTAGTTCTATAGCCTTGCCTGTGGATGCCATGCTGGAGGTTAAGAAATATCCACACAAAAACAGATCTGTGATAATAAGAGTGCCAACCACCTCCCACCCTTGGCATGTACTAACAGTGCTTCATCTCAATATGCCTCGGTCCATTTAGCAAACCTGCAGCCTGTTCCAGTCACAACAGTTAGCACGCCATTCCATTCCGGACTCCTGCTATATCAAAATCAGTCAGAAGCCAGATCACGCGTTATGGTTACATCTTCTCTTTACTACTACTGCTCTTCTTGGCACTACTACTAGTACCACTCTTTGCAGCAATCACTTTCCAACCACGCCTTTGCATTTCCTTCACGCGCTCCTTGCGACCATCCTTGGAGTCACATTCCACGAGGTAGGCAACTTTTCTCTTCATGTTGCCGTATGTCTTGCTGATGGGACGATTAAAGCACGCAAATTTGTGAAGACCCTTGTCGGCCGAAACCGCAAAGGAATTGACGTCCATATCAATAGATAATAGGTCCATTTCTCCTTGTTCAAAGGACTCATCAAACACATAGTCCACGAAGAACCATTCCTTCGAGGGAGTGACAAACCCAATCTTGGCGGTTCGATCATCTCGATGTAATCCCCACTTTTTGCAGTTTCCCACAAAGGCCTCAAGGTCAAAGCCCGGCCACAACCGCAAATTAATATCGCGTGGAGTTTCTTTGTCATCCTCACTATCATCACCGTAATCATCACCACGAATGATCCAGTCTCGAACGAATCCACCAATCACTTCACACTGTCCTAACGCGAGTGCTTCTCGTGCGGTGACCGTCATGAATTCGGCACGCGTTTTGGGCTTCCAACCTTCGACATCGCAATAATCCGGTCGTAACCTTAGTAGACGCAAGCGTTCCATACCCATCAACTGAAAGTCACGTTCAACGCCTAGATCTTTTTCATCCCATATACAAGTCCATTGCGCTAAAGGTCCCGGAGGTCCCCGATGATGACAAGCAAGAGGAGCAGGCATGGTGGCTATTAATTGTGGTAGATATCCAATTTTAATAATAGAGAGGAAAACAAAAGAAGAGGGCAAAAACGCACTAGAGTACTGCAGAGCGACCGGAGTGCAATATTGAGTGAGGATACCACGAGTAGAGACTAGCTAGCTAGCTACAAGAACGAGTACTAAAATTGCGAGCAGCCTTGTATTCCATTTGGGTCATTAATTCTGCCTGCCTGGATCATCACACGTGCACAGATGTACGCATGTTGTTTATCAACTCGGCATGTTTGTCATTCAACAGGATATCGTAATAAAAGGAAGCATAAAATAACTGTACATCAACGTCTTGATGCCAACTTTCCGGTTGACGTACGGTGGTGATTCTGGTGAACCCTGTCCAAGAAGACAAAAATCAAGAATGGCTTACGGGGGTTGTCGGTCAGACTGAACCAGTGAGTAGCCCACTATTTCCGCCCTCTCTAATATAGTAGCTAGCTAGTAGACTACTATAGCTAGCTAGGTGGCTAGCTAGCTTAGGTAGTACATGTAGCTGCAGCCATCAAATTCCCTTTAGTGCAAAGCTTTTAAGGTGGTGGTTATGGTTCAAAAGAAAGATGTGCATGATAAGCTTTGACATTCATTGTCATTTACCCTTTCTGAATTCCAAATTTTAGAGATAGGGTTACTGGCGAGTCAAGAGGCGAACACTGCATTGTGAGAAAACATTATTGTACTATATTCTTGTTCTTCTGTTGGAACTACAGTCTTGTTCTGGTTTTCCTTCACCGTGCCCCCTAGATTACTAGACACTTGCTGTCCAAAAAGTCGAGTCACTCATTTTGCTAGCTAGCAGGTTGCGGGGCCCACAATCATTATGCTAAGCCCGCCTCCCGGTCTGTTTTGACAAACCACACTATTTTCTATCGTCATTTACAGTCAGTCCATTTAAAATAAAACGCCTTGCGTCGCTGCTTGTACAATTTTTCGTCGCAAGGGTCCCACTTGTTGCAAGACATTCATACCAAAGCTTTTCGCGTGCATCAAGGGGACGTTCTGTTCCATGGCAAAAATTTCGTGCAAGGCGTGAATGCCCAATATGGCTGCCGAGTTGTGGGCATGCCGTTTTTGTAAAAACCGTTTCATCGTATCATTGGCCATGATATCCATGCCCACCGACTCTGTTTCCTCAAGGGACTCGACCAAGGATTGAACCGCGGCCAAACCCAGGTTCAGTCCTTGACCGGCCATGGGATGGACGGTATGGGCAGCATCCCCCAGAATGACCACGCGTTCGGCTCCCGGAGCTGCCGGTTGGTAGGAATGGACATTGCGACAGGCCAAGGGAAAGGATAATTTGGGAGAAACGACATTGGCGACCAGTGGTGGTGCCATCCAACCTCTCGTGGGCGAGGCAGTGGCCGCTGCCATGGCACCGGCATCCTGAACCACGTCGAGAACGCGTTCGACACCAAACAAAAGCTGGGACAAGATGGGTGGTGGTGAATTACTAGTAGTAGAAGAACGATCCACCAAGGGTGGCAATCGCTGAGGACCTTGCTGCAGCATAGAATTCAGCTGATCCACCAATTCCTGATTCTTGTCCGCGTCTAGCGATTTCCATTTTTCGACGACATCATTGGTGGTACTCCAAACCACAATGGCATGACGTGGGGAGTATGTGGGCAACAAGGCGAGAGGTCCACTGCCGCCCCCATCGGCATGCACAAACCGCTGATAGGCTGTCCGTGGCAAGGAATCGTCGTGCGCCAATTCCACTGTAAAGGTCAAGGCTTGTCGTCCATAATCCCATTGCATTTGAGGCACTCCGAGTTGTTTTCGTATGGGAGATTGAGCACCATCAGCTGCCACTAACAATCGTGTTTGATGGGTGGTCTTGTTGGACGTTTCCACCGTTACCAATCCTAAGGAATTGGCATGACTACTGCCTTGCGGCAAGCGCAAATCGGTCAGTGTCGTTTGGGTCGATAAATACGGCTTCGATTTGTTTTGTGACAATTCCTTCCATAGTGCTTGAACAATGGCACTGTCTTCCACCACGGCTCCTAGAATTTTGGGCCTGTCGAGTTTGGATTCCACAAATGGCAAATCGTCCGTGTGGAAGGACATGGTCGCTGGATTTCGTGCTTCCCAAATTTGCATGCTATCATACGAGCCCATTTTGACTTTTTGCTCTTCGCCACTCTTGCTCAATAATCCCAGTAATTCCAGCGATTGAGGTGACAAGGCATATGACCGTGGATGAGGAATGGCCGTTGTCTCTGTTGTTGCTGTTGCTGGAGGAGCATCACGAGCTTCCAATAGATGAACCGACAAGTGGGGCAGCCGTCGATTCAGCAAACGCGCCAAGGCACATCCCACCACGCCTCCACCCACAATGAGGACATCGGAATATGCTGGAGGCGTACCAGTATCTGTATTTGTCGCGTTGGTGGAGAGATTTTGTCTGGACAAAAAAGTAGGAGCCAAAACAAGAGGTCGTTGTCGCGAAGAAAGCAACAAGAATTTGGAGGCCGTGTGGAGCTTGGTGTGCACTCGCAGCGAAGGAGACAAAACGGATGTCATTTTTTGGTTCAAGGCTCTGTGAAACTAACAATTTCAAGCTTGCCTAATAGAGTACCAGTAGCGATTGCTTGTATATATATTGTAAGGCACGACTTTCTTGCGCAAGATGGTACACTGCTAGCTATTTCTTGTAGTAGATGAATGAAAGAAAATACAACGTTGTCGTTGTTGTTTCTTTTGTGCTGACGATGATGCAGGCGGCATCGATCGAGAGGTGCATTGGTGGTTGGCTAGAGCATTAGAGCCAGTGTGCACTCTTTTTCAGAGATTCTTTTACCCCAACTTCCTGCGTGCAAGTCACCAAAATCGCATCAAACAGAATTCGAACACAACAATCATTGCGTGCTTGAATCAATCATCAATCAAAGGGTCACCAACAAGCAAGACAACAGCAAGGACGAAGAGTAGACCGAAGTACTACTATACAAGAGGAAGAAGCACTCAACTTGCTAGCTCCAATAACTAGTGGAAGAGAGCCGTGTAGAAATACGACCAAGAACAACTCGCAATTGAGACCAAATCGACTGCACTCGGAAAAGCGTGTGTGAAATCCAAATTCTGTCTACCAATCTTCTATAGGTAGAGATACTGTGTCACTGTCTAGACGTTGTCACCTTCTGTATAACAGACAAAACAACTACTGCATTATTGCATTGATGCCCTAGATTGAATCGATTTTTTTTCGTCTATACTTCCCACAAAAAGTAAGAGCATGAGGACACGCACAACTCCATCCTTTTTACTGCGTGCTACTGCACCATGGGCATTATTGTTTGTAGTGTGGTTGGTTGGCAGTGACGCCAAAAATATGAATGGCGCTCCGGGACAGTATAAAATTGCCAATGGGCTTGATAGCAATAATAAAGCCTATTACAAGACGGACTATGATGTGGAATACTTTGATGTGTACTCGGAGGTGATCAAAACGCGGTATTCGCAAGTCTTTTGGAGAGGCATGGCACCCATTCCATTGCCGTCCGAGATTGTGGCCCGATTTGCCAACAACAAGACCATGGCAGTGGTGGGATACGAAGTCGATCAAGTCATTCGAGGAAAAGAAGGAGAAGACGATGTTTCCGTGCCCATTACACATGCCTACAATCATCATTACTGTTCCTGGTTGGTCAATTCCCATCGAGCCAAATTGGTGAAAGTCAAAGTTACGCCCGAGGAGATGAAGGGCCCAGCTGGATTCATGACGCATGGCAGCGACTATAAATGGGTACCAGAACTGCTTCATCCTTCCACCAAAGAAGAAGAGGAATTCGGTCATCCCCTGGTCCAATTCTTTTCCGAAGGCAATGGAGGAGAAATGCGCTTGTCCTACCACGGCTACCCCAAAGGATATGCCCAGCTCATTCAAAGTCCCGATCGCTTTCACATTGCTCCCATGCAAATTGATACTTGGAATCGCGAGGAACCGACCGCCAAATTCAAACCCGGTCCCTTGCCCAAAGAATCGCCCTTGAATCCCTTCAATCACGTGGGGGGTGCCGGGTACAGTGGATTGCTGGAATGTCCCTGCAGTGACCGCGTCGTCAAGGAATGGAACATGACCTATGTATTATTGTTTCAGCAGCAACAGCAGCAGCAAGCAGCCGAATGCGACAAGCCCATTCCAACCGAGCAAGAATGCTGGGATAGTGCCACTACAGTCTTGCAAGCCTCTGCCTTTCGTCATTATCAAGTGTCCAAGAATTCTTCCAGCGGAATAGCACCTCAAGGGTGCAGTCTGATCCAACATGCCAACGGGACAGCCGATGTGTACTGGAATCCACACAGCACAACCACATCATCATCCTCTTTCGCATCATCCAAGCAAGGAGAAGTTACCAACGAAGAGTTGGAAAGTGACGAGACTAAAGAAAAAGAAGAAGCATTGTACGATCATCCCTACCATAAAGATATTGTCGCCTTTGCCAGTAACCAAGTCAACGTTACGGTGCGCATCCACACGGATGACGACAACATCAATCCCGAAGATCACGATGCCCAAGTCGTCATTACTATGGTTGGCCCTGCGGATCGATGGTTTGGGGTTGGATTTGGAACCAACACTATGTGTCTACACATGGAAGCGGATCAATGTCCCACCGGTGGACCCTATACCATTATTGTACAAGGCGACCATGTCGAAGAACGGCAACTGGGGTACCATGCTGGAGGAAGGGTGCTGTCACCGACCTTGGTTCAAGTACGCCTCAATCAAGTGTGGGGAGGCAATCGTACCGTTGTCCTCATACGGCCTCGAAAGGGTGATCTCTTTTCCTTTGATCCTCATGCTACGCAGTTGCCCATTATTACTGCACGAGGATGCAGCATGGAATATGCCCAGCATTGTGGGCATGGTCCAGCCACGTTGAACTTTGTGCACATGGAAACACCGGCTCGCATTTGTCGAGCAGGAGTCGAAGGGACCATCCACGGACGCAAATTTGTCGAGAATGGACGATGCGCTCCTGGGGCCATGTTTAATGACCATCACGCCAATCCCACCTGCAAAGTAGAGACCTATCGCGGCGGACTTTATTGTTGTAACGACGGACAGTTCTTGTTGGATTCCGCTCAAGAAATTCCGTGGGCCGATCAGTATTTGGAGTATCAACTCAAGTTCCGATTTTACTTTGAAGACTACCAAGAAGCAGCACCAACGCAAGATGAAGATGTAGATCATCAAGAACAAAGTGTTGCCACGAAACCGTCTCATCAGAATCTGGTGCGGCTCTCTTGGGCCACAGAGGGGAATGCCGGAGAATACGATATTCTGCAGTGTCGTAATAACACCCCTCCATCCCAATGCGTCCAAGTCATTACCAACCACTTCAGATTGAGAGACATGGTGCACGATTGCCCCACCCATCGCGATGCTTCCGGATGTTCGGGCACGGGAAGCAAAGACCCGAATCGTACACTTGGCATAGAACTCATTTATGCGTCTGCGCACTGTCACGCCCCGGCGTGTCTGTCGATGGAATTGTACCATGCCCAGACGGGGGAGCTATTGTGTCGCGTGCAACCCATTTATGGACAGTCGGACTATCAAGTCTTTGACGAGCATGGCTATCTTGCTCTTCCACCCTGTTTGTGGGGTCGGGAGGAGGAAGGTTTGGCAGCACCTATTCTGCTGCCTTTGGATACCGAATTGCTCAGCATCAAACGAAATAACAACACTCTTCCTCATACCGGGGAAATGGCTTTGTGGCAAATGAGAGGAGTGGTGGTACCCAAGGAGCAGAACAATACGATGGCAGCGAAGGGACGATTGGATGCGGAGTCATACAGTTCCTCTGAGACGATGGCTGTACTTCGTCGTCGACGTCGAGAGGGAATCTAAGTTAAATATTGACACGGATGCATTGTACCCGTATTTTAGTAATTGTAGTAGTTTGACAAATGGAATGTTTTTGATTGAAAAAGAAGACTCACTCGGAGTCCACTTTTCGTTTATTCGGAAGCGGCAAGTGCTTACGTTTCATGGGCCGCACCAGCATGTTTCATTGAAGGTTGGTGATACGTCGGTAGGCTAGCGACTAGCTACTCAAGGCGTCGTTGGCGGGCTAAACGCTACTACCCATTTTTAGTGCTAGTAGCTAGCGAATAGCTGTTATGTTTGACAGCTGCGTGGTTCTTACAGTGTGAACTTGTTTGCAATTCTGTTGGAATTCTTCATTAAATTTTAGAAACTCTTCAGGCATGATTCGACGCAACGCACTCGTAACTCGTCCTTAATCTTGCGAGGACGCCATGTTTGGAATCTAGAGCAGCTCGATAGTAGTACCGAGTTGGTTGCTCTTGGGTGTGGGTAAGATGCACTTGTAGTATGTCGTGTGCAAAAGGAAGGAGTCTTCTGGTGTCTTGAAGTATCTTGTCAAGGCACCTGAACAAGAAATGAGAACTGACAATAAGGATGTGCATAATTATGTAATTAGTATCATTATGAATGAAATCTTTTAGTGGCATGGGATCTTTCGTGCGTTTTTCTATTATCTTGTCACTCTATAGCGGATGAGGAAGGATGTTGTAAGATGAGCTAGGAAAGCGACGTGCTCGATGATTCCGGGGAGCGGCTCTTTCTGAGACTTGTCATTTGACTTTTGAGATTCAATCTCTAAAGTCACATTGTCGACCTGCATCCGGTCATGGAGACTACATTCATGAGACAATAACGCAACACCAACAATCAATGTAATGGTTTACACGGTTTCTGGTGGATATGTTTCCGGTGCCGGGATGATGATCATGCGATGAGCAAAGACCGCTGTGGGCACGCTTGCGTCCGACCGGATGCGACACTTGAACTTAAACTTTGACACGAGTTCTATACCGTATACTCCTTCAGTTCCTCGTGTTTCGATCCATGGCATCCATGACAATTGTGAGCACCCGTGTCGACTGGCTCTCGTTCCGTGTCGGCGGTCAATCCAATGGAAATAATGGCCGATGGTGCGTCCTTGTTCTTCTCTAAGTTGACCAACGACGCCTCTCCGGAGGTACCGAGCGAGCACGTTGAATAGCTTGTATCGATTTCTGGTAAGCTGCTGGTGCCTAGTGGACCCTTTTTCGTTTCACAGGTAGTACTAGTACTAGCATGGGTCGACGCCGTGGAACTGCTATCCCCACATATGACCCCTTGCTGCGTCTTGTTGGTGCCGGCTTCATAGTGGCTGCTACCATCGTCGGAATGACTGCAGTCATCCAAATCCATATCCTCATTGTTTGCGAGTTGCTGACTTGTACCCTCATCTTGGGCTACTTGTTCGTCGTGGTTGAGTGATTCCTCCTGACTGACATTGTTTGGCTGGATCGTTCCCTCAGTTTGTGACACGTCCTTTTCTTCTACCTTTCCGTCGTCTTCTCCTTCATCAATGGACGAAATATCACTACCGCTCTCGGACAAAGCCGGCAGATTCAAACCCTGAATATCTTGCCAGGTGACTGACTTGCGTGTTGTAGTAGTCTCGTGTTTATTGTCGTCGTCATTTTTGTCCATTGCTGCATCTTTACTTTTGCCGTTTTCACACGAGGAGTCTGATAAATCTCCAGGGTCCATCCTCGTGGAGAAGAAAGCACTAATGCCGACAAACATTCGTAGTTGTCCTCGAAGCGTCGTGGACATACTGTACCGAGAAGACGAATTTCCCGTGGTACCATCTTCCTCCCCCCTCTGGGTGGGAGGGCTTATACACGGCAAAAACCGCGCCACATTGGCACGAATCTTTTCGACTGTCGAAGGACGACTTCTCAAAAAGATGAGGAGATTCCAAAACCCCTGCAGCGGTTCTGCTGTCGCTGCTGCTATATCCAGAGCGTAATGACTCCATTGAAACCAATGGGCAATACTCCACAAGGTAGATGGCATCCAAGTAATGACAAAGGTCAACGAATACAACATGGCTTGAATCGCCACGCGATTGGAATCTCGACCACTCCGGCGGAGCGAGTCCGTAGCACCGACGGCCGCGGTGTAGCGTCTGGATTTGCGCAACGTGGTATTAACTTCACGGTACAGGACGGCCATGGAAATGGTACAGGCAATCACACACACCCAAAGGGGTCCATAAAACAGGGTCAAACCCCACAGCCAGGCGTGTTGTCCCCGTTCGCAGGGGACATCCCCGCCACCAAAGATACTCGTGCCACAATCTTGGGGATCTCCAACGACCCAACAGACCTAATACGAACGAGAAGAAGAAAAGGAGGAGCGAAAGTTGGACAAGTGAGTTGGAGATAAAGCTCATACTGTACGATATATATCACATCAAACAAGCACAAGCCCAACCACAAGCACGCTCTACAGTCTAGGACGTACCGCTCCTACATGATTGTACTGATCCAAACACAAGAGCAATATGGAACTCCCAATGGTAAAGCTCAAGATAAACCCATGCACCCATTTTTCCATGCGCTTGAGCTGATCTTCGGACCATCGATGCTTGATCATGAGGATATAAAACAAGGCCAAGCTGGAATTATAAAGAGGAGCGCCAATGGCGAGTTGCAATAAAAAGCCTTGAAAGTTACACGACGCCTTGTTGCCCTTGGCAAAGGCAAAGCCAGAGTCGGCCGGAATTGCCCACGTGCTCATAAACCAAGCACTGCTTGCCAGTATATCCACCATGGCCATGGCGGCTAACACGCGCTGAACACTGCTGGTGCGGCCTAATATTTTGTGGTCCATGTACACTTCATAGAGCAAGAAACAAGAGCATGGAATGCTCAAAGAGGACGTGAATTTGGGCACTAACGCTAGAGCCTGCTCTTGCGCTAGCGTATAGCCACTTGCTTGTAAGTGGGCCATACTCAATGATTGTTATCTATGAGACGCTATGTAGGATATCCACGACAGCCCTCAACTCTAGGAGTAGTAGGTAGTAGCTACTGGTTAGCTATAGAGGAGTACAATACTAGCTGTCGTATCTGTCTGTTGTAGTAGATAGTAGTGTAGTAGTGTTTGGGGGGTTGCTGCTACTGTTGTTGTCGGCCTTGCTCCGTGGATGGACGGCGGCGAGGTGGTATGGTGTTGGTGTTGGTGTTGATGTGGTAAGTAGCTACAATTCTAGCTACAAGTAGCTAGTTGGTCGTTGTTCGATGAGGCTGCTGGCTCTCTATGATGCTGGTTGCTTTGGCCAGTGAAGCCTGTGTAATTAACTGTGGCTGGATAAAGGAACTCAAAAAAACTAACTTGCTCTTATGAGAGCCGAGAAAGGAATGACGCTACAGTAGCTTTAGAGTGGTTGGACGCTTCGTATTCGTGGTGGCTTTTGACACTACTTCGAAGTACGAAAGTACTGTACATACCGGCATTTTACCGAATACATACTAGTACGTGGAGTAAATGGAGTTGCGAAGATAGAGGACACAAGAGCTGGCATAGACATTCGACTTCTTTAGAATGCCAGAACGCGTTCATACTACAGTACAAGGTGCAGCTACGTGGTGCGTTTGGCAAGATTCATTAGTACTATTGGGACATTTGCACAAACATGTTACATGCAGTTTGTCAAGATGGACGACAAGGACACAACGTCACAAGGAGGCTCAACGACGACGGACATTAATTTTAACAAAAGGCCAATTGAATTTTTACTCAGTGCTCCTGCCTCCTACTCTTGGAGCACTGAGTACAGTAGTATCATTAGTAATGGTCGTCCTATGATACAACAAAACGTATTATGAAACACGGGTCGCATTGATGGTAAAATGCACGATGCTCATCATGCAGCATTTTTGTGACATGCACCGTTTTGGCCCAAAAAATACAAAATTGCAGGACATGATTTATGAACCTTTGTCCTCTGTTTGAATTGGTTCATGAACAGACAGAAAGGGTTCATGCTTAAGAAAGGGTTCATGCTTGAGAAAAGGGTTGTTGGGCTTTGGAAAAGACTGAATTGTCCACATCTCAAAAACCAAGAGCCCCACAACCAAAACTCAAATATCTATGTTGATCTAAATTCACCCTGCTAGGCAGAAAAGCAGCCAAAACACAAATGTTGGATGGAATTGGGTGCACCACAATCAAAAGCCACGTGTTCATTCCAACCAAGGACATGTGAAAATTGAGGAACAAGCCCACACCTTGACCAAAAATGAAAAAGTCTCCACAGCAGATTAAACATTCTTCACCTCCATTGGAAATAGGTCATGTTAGATATTTGAGTTTTGCTTGCAACTGCCAAACTCATGGAGATGCCACAAGTTTTGTTCTCTTTTTGCCAAT
>ENA-ORBV01002924-ORBV01002924.1-microbial-mat-metagenome-genome-assembly--contig:-NODE-2924-length-35177-cov-14.040114_pt1 | contig 35177 bp, 32 predicted proteins | sample MGYA00237777_ERZ505514 | MGnify/ENA primary metagenome ERZ505514 (study PRJEB26160, sample SAMN06269048) | microbial mat metagenome | isolation source: Oligotrophic lake microbial mat | place... | reverse complement strand
TGACCTCTTCGCCCTCGTAGGGGATGGCGTAGACGCCCGGCTTGTAGACGCGCTTGGCGAGGAAGTCGCCCTCGGAGCAGTAGCGGCGGAAGAAGCTGAACAGGTGGTCGTAGACCTCGCTCTCCAGCGCGCCCACATCCACGGCGTCGGTCTTCAGCCTGGCGCGCAGGTCTCTAACCTTGGGCAGCGACTCGGCATCGGCGCCGAGGGCCTGCGCCTGCTCGATGGCCTTGGCCAGATCCTTCTCGATCTCGGCCTTGTCAGCGGTCTTGTACTGCGCGAGCGCCGTCTGCACCTGCGGCAGCAGGTCCTTGTCGAGGAACTGCGTCACCTCGCCGCTCTTCGCGTGCATGATGCGATAGAGGCCGAAGTCCAGGTCGGGTTGGTCGAGCTGGAACAGCTCCTTCAGCAGGGTTTTCAGCTACTCGTATTTCTGGCTCATTGGGGTTCCGTGGAGAAGTAGCGGCGCATGGGGTCCTGTGGGCCGGTGCCGATCTCGCGCACCAAGCCCCGGGCGACCAGCGCGGCGAGACGCGTGCGGGTGGCCCGGGGCGTGAGCCCGATGTTTTTGGCTGCGTCGCGCGTCGCGAGCCCTTCCGGCGCGCTGACCAGTGTCACGATGGCGCGGTCGATCGGTCCGAGCGCTGAGGCGCCGCCACGCGCGATCCGCAGGGTCACCCGGAAACGAAGCCCGATCTCCTCAAACACCGGGGGCGCCAGCCCGGCGTCGCGACACACCGCGATCATTCGCTGGATGCCGCTGCCCCACTGCTCTGCCAGGCCGAGTTCGTGGAACACACGGCCGATGACGCGATTGCGCAGCTTCGAGACACCGAGCGGCAGGTCCGCAACGGTGAGGCCAAAGGGGAGCAGCCCCGGGTTCTCGACCTCCAGGCGGTCATCGAACAGGGCCAGCCGGATCGGCGCCCCGGCTTGCGAATAGTCGGCGTGGACTACCGCGTTGACCACCGCCTCGCGCACGGCGGCAGGAGGGAGCGTCCAGCGCTCGGTGCGGTGAAGGCGGCCGATGTCGGCGCCGTGGGTGGAGTGCTTTTCTACGAAAGCGATCGCGCCCTCGATCGCCGAGGTCGGCGCGGTTCGGAGTTCGGCGCGGTCGAGGATCTTGGCGCGGTCCATACCCTGGAAGCGGCCCACCTGGATCCAGGCGTCTGGAAAGTGCCGCAGCCGTTCCGTGCCGAAGAGCACGATCCCGCCGACGGTTGGAACCTTGCGGCCCTGATACGAGGCCACCAGCCGCAACGTGTCCAGGTCCTTCCGGGCCAGCCGGCGAACCGGTGCAAACGACTCGGAAGCCACTCGGAAGTTGGTGGCTTCAGAGTCGAGTTCCGGCAGGGTGCTCTCATCGAATGCCTCTCCCCTACCTCGATCTGCTCTTCTATCACCGCAAGCTACGGCGCCTTGTCGCCATCGACCTCAAGATCGGCGAGTTCCGAGCGGCCGACAAGGGCCAGATGGATCTCTATCTCGCGTGGCTCTGGCAAAACGAGTTCGAGCCTGCGGACGAGCCGCCCATCGGCCTGATCCTGTGCGCAGGCAAGAGCGATCAGCACGTGGAGCTTCTCGAGCCCGGCAAGAGCGGCATTCATGTCGCGAGCTACTGGACTCAGGCGTTGCCGAAGGTGGAGTTGGAGAAGAAGCTCGGTGAGGCGGTGCGGCTGGCTCGCGCGCGTCTGGAGAGGCCGCCTCTGACCTCGTCGAAGGCTCGCGGATCTTCGCGGCGTTGAAGCTCATACCTCCCTCCTTCAACCACGCCAGCGACCCGGCGAAACGACCGCTCTCGTAGGCCCAGATCGCAACCGCCCGGCTGGCCCTGACGTCGCTCACGATGCCGGCGACGGAGCAGGGTCTCGCTCAGGCTGTCGCCGTGCTTTTCCACATGGTCCATCCATCGCCCAACGGCCTTCTAGCCGCTGACGCACGGCCGCCGCGGGTTCCAAACGCACTCTTCGCGCTAGACCCCGGCTTTCGCCGGGGTGACGAGTGGGTGTTCATCCCCGGGGTGACGAGTGGGTGTTCATCCCCGGGGTGACGGGTGGGTGTTCATCCCCCGGGGTGACGGGTGGGTCGGAGGAAGAGATTGCCGCGATTGCCGCTCTGGTGACGCGGCTCCTCGATGGGTCGGTGAGCTGGATCAACGCGAAGGGCGTGGCCGCGCGGCTGACCGGCGAAGGAGTGCTGGTGGTCGCTCCGTACAACGCCCAGGTGAGCCGGCTGGCCGAGCGCCTCGCGCCAAACGGCGCACGCGTGGGCACGGTCGACAAGTTCCAGGGCCAGGAGGCGCCGGTGGTCATCTACTCGATGGCGACGTCGCGCCCCGAGGACGCTCCGCGGGGGATGGATTTCCTGTACAGCCTCAATCGCCTCAACGTCGCAACCTCCCGCGCTCGCTGCGCCGCCATCGTGGTGGCCAGCCCGGCGCTGTTCGAGCCCGAGTGTCGGACGCCAAAGCAGATGAAACTCGCAAACGCGTTGTGCAGGTTCAAGGAGATGGGAGCGCAGATGCGAACGTAGTATCGCGGTTGCGATGAAACCCGAAGATCCGAAGGCGACCAGGAAAAGTCAGATTTTCGTGTCCGCCGCGCTTGTCGTCGCCGGCATCATCCACCTCGTGCCGATTGCGGGCGTTTCCGGCGCGGACCAGCTCGGGGCCCTCTACGGACTCCCGATGGCCGAGCCGAATCTGGTCATCCTGATGCGACACCGCGCTGTCCTGTTCGGCCTCCTGGGCGCCTTCATGGTTTACGCGGCGTTCCGGCCCGCGCTCCTAAACCTCGCCCTGGGCGCCGGATTCGTCAGTGTCCTGTCATTCTTCTACTTCGCGTGGTCCGCAGGGGGCTATAACGACGCCATCACGCGCATTGTGGCCGGAGACATCGTCGCCTTCGGCTGCCTGGCCGCGGGAGCCATCGTGCGCGCCTTGAGGCGATGAAGCTCGCCCGCTGGAACGAGCTCGTGCCCTGGCACCGGCTCCTCGGCCCCGCCGGGGAGCACCAGGCCCGGTGCGTGCGTGCGCGGGTGAGGCGGCGAGGCGCACGATCATCCAAAGGATCCCGAACCCCGCGCGGACGCTGGCCGGCCATGAGCCGCTGATCTTGCTCTCTCCGCCGCGACGGCAGCGGTAGTTGACCGGGACCTCGATCACCCGCAGGCCGCCACGATGCGCCTTGATCTGCATCTCCGTGGTCCAGCCGAAAGTCGCATCCTGCATGGCGAGTTCCGCCAGCGCGTTTGCGCGGAGGGCGCGAAACGGGCCGAGGTCGGTGGCCCGCGTTCCGATGAGCAGGTTCATGAGGGCGACGCACAGGCGCGTGCCCGCGACCGCGTGCCAGGGATGGGCGCCCCTCGCCGAAGTGCCGAGTTCGCGCGAACCGATGACCAGATCCGCGTCGCCGCGAAGGATCGACTCGATCAGGGACGGTATCTCCGAAGGATCGTCGCTGCCGTCACCATCCATGAAAACCAGGACGTCGCTTGGGCGAAGAGCGGCGATGCCCCTGAGGCAGGCCCGTCCGTATCCGCGGCCGGGTTCATGGACCACCACCGCGCCGGCCTTAAGTGCTATTCCGGCGGTGTCGTCCGTAGAGCCATTGTCGACGACCACCACGTCGATGGCTCCCTCCGGCAGGAGCCTCAGCGCCGCGCGGGTTTCCTCGACCACGAAGCCGATGGTGGCGGCTTCGTTCCAGGCAGGAATCACAATGGACAAGACCCTGGGAGCCAGCATGCGCCCATCGTAGCAAGGTGGCCGCAGGGCCTCCCTAACCCCGTTAGACTCCTCCGCGAATGAACAAGAACCAAGGTCTTCGCCCCGCTTTCCGCCACGGTCTCATTCTTCTGGCGCTCTCCCTCGCCACGCCCGTGATCGCCCAGCAACCGCAGCAGGCCCCGATCACCGGCGACATCCTCATCCGCCACGAATGGAACGACAACTTCTTCGCCAAGCCTGATCCGGTGCCGGGCAGCCGCACGCGCTTCCAGATCCGGCCGCGTTTCGAAGTGGAGACCGAGATCCTGCGCATGGGCGTTGGCGCCGACATCAACTACTCGAAGGACAACAACCTCGAGCCCAAGGACATTCCTCTCCCTCTCGCCCTGATCCGGGACAACTACGATTCGCGCAGCATCCGCCTCGACCTCGCCTACCTCGGGCTCAACATCTCCACCGCGATCCGGGTGGACGGAGGCCGGATGATGATGCCCTTCCGCCTCACCGAGATGATCTGGGACAAAGACCTCCGCATTCAGGGCGGATCGGCGATTTGGACGCTCCACCAGGGACAGGCCGGCGAGCCCACCGCGCGCGTCTCCGGGTTTTACTCCCGAGGCAGCCACGTGTTCGTCGATTCCGCCGACCCCGATGGCTCGAGCGTCGGCAAAGGCGTGACGATCACCGGCGGGTCACTCGACCTCGGTTTCGGCGTGGGCAAGCGCGTGGATCTCTCGGCGAGCTATCTCAAGTTTGACAACATCGAGCACCTCGAAAGGATGATCCGCCGGCAGAACACCCGGGTCAGCGGACTCATCACCCGCGAGTACGAGGTGATGGACGTGACCCTGCGTTTCCGCACCGACACGCCCATTCCGATGCAGGTGGTGGTGGACGCCGCGCGCAACCGCAAAGCACCCGATCAGCGGGACGGCCTGTGGGCGGCGCTCGTACTTGGCTCACTCCGTGATAGCCGCTTCCGCGGCGAATACACGTACGCGACCATGGATAAGGACGTGACCGTCGCCGCTTATGCAGGCGACGACTTCTTCTGGGCCACCGGCTGGCGCGGCCACCGCGCCGAGTTCGCCTTCGCGCAGTCCCCGAAGTCGTCTTTCCACGTGATCGGCCAGATGCAGCAGTTCAAGGACGCGCCGCTCGTGGCCGAGCGGACCAACTGGCTGCGGCGTCTGCGGATCGAAGCGCGAACGACGTTCTAGCGCGCGATGCCCAGCAGGTCGGAGAGACCCTCGGGTTCGGAGTCGAACTGAATGCCAGTCTGGTAGGACAGGCCTTCAAGCCGCGACCACATCACCGTGCCGATGCCGTCGACGGTCAGCACGGGTTCGTCCGCCATCCGGAACTCCACCCGCACCGAGACCTTCTTGTCGCGAGGCAGGTCCTCGCCGGTGCGCAGCCGACAGCCGAGGCGGGAAAGATCCATGGCGGTGGCGGGACGCCTGTCGCCGGGATTGGCCGCGTAGGACACGCTCAGCCGGCAGGCGATGCGCGCGGTGATCCTGCGATTCGGGCGCTTGATCGAGCCGGTGGTCGTGGGACGCGGTGTCCCGGTCGTTGGATTCAACGCCATGATGATTCTTCTGCCCAGGTAATCGTCGGTTTGGAGAAACCGTACTCTAGCAGCCCGTGGTGAAAGTCTGCCGGCATTCGGCGAACGCTGCATCCCGTCTGGACTTCTTCGCTCAGGACCCCGAATATTCCCGATATTCGGGGCCTTCGACTCATCGCCAGACGGGCGCCTCGCTCGCCTCGGTGCTGCGGCACACTTTCACCACGGACTGCTGGGCACCAATTTGACGGAAGCCGAGCGTCTCGACCAACTGAGATTCTGACCACCGCTCGGCCTCTCGCAGTACGCTCGGACTTGGACTAATCATGCGTGAAATCCTTTTCGGGCTTCTGGTGCTGCTCTTGATCGGCGTTGTGTTCTGGGTTTTCTCCGGCGGGCGCGTCGAGAACTTTCTCGATCCGATGAAGCCTTTTTTCGAAGGCGCTCTTGAACCCTTGCCCACGCCGTCTGGAGCCGTCGCGCCTGTAACCGCGGCTACACCACGCGTTCCGGGCCGTTTCACCGTGGCGTCGTTCAACATCCATTTCGGCTATAAGTCGGACGTGATCGCCCCGACGCTCAAGGCGAACGGGATGGACACCGCCGACGTCATCCTGCTGCAGGAGAGCAACGAGAAATCCGCGGTGACCGTGGCAAAGGCGCTTCGTCTGGGCTTTGCGTACTACCCCGCGGCAATTCATCCGCACAGCAAGGACCTCTTCGGTGTCGCGGTTCTGAGCCGCTGGCCAATCGTCGCCCACCGGAAGATCCTCCTTCCGGATAAGAGCTACATAGATGGAGCGCGCAAAGTCGCGATGGCCGCGGTGATCAACATCGATGGTGTGCTGATCAAGGTTGTCAATGTGCATCTCCAGTCAGGCATGCTGGAGAGCGGCTACAAAGCCCAGATCAAGAGCCTCGTCGAATGCGTGATTGAAGACGACTGCCATAACGACCGCCACGCGATGCCCCTCCCGGAGGCCAGGGCGACGATCTTTGGAGGCGACTTCAACACCTGGAGGCGCCGCCTGCAGGATCCGCTCGAGAAACGCATGTTGAAGATCGGCATGAAGGGCGTCGATGGAATCGAGCGGACGTTCTCGAAGGACATGTCGAAGCATCCGAAAACGCGCTACACCTTCGACTACTTCTATGCGACGCCGGACATCATCACGGGAGCGGGTCGCGTCGGCGCGGATCGCACGGGCAGCGACCACTGGCCGATCGCCGCGGAGTTCCTCCTTCCTCCCAGGTAGAACGTCGCCCTCGTCGATGGGCCTGGCGATGAAATGGCCCTGGGTTGCCGCGGGCTAGAACTCGGAAATGATGTAGATGTTGTCCTGGCCTATGAAGATGCCGACGGCTATGGCCATGGCGCGCGCCGGCTTGGCGGCTCAGCGTTGAGCGGCAGGCCGCTCAACGTTGTAGTGAATGGTCTTCATGGAAAGCTGGATGTAGTCGTATGGAGCGCCGTCCTTCGGATGCCATCGGCCGACCCCATAGCCGCTCAGGTGGTGGGAGCCGAACGAGGCGTAATCGCGAAGCGGAGTCGACCAGCGCATGAAAGTGAAGGACTTTCCATCCGAAGACCCGGCGAGGCGATCATCGGACACGAAGTTGACGAGTTCGAAGGCGTCGTTGAAGGTCAGGGTCGCCTGGATGGTGACCCCCTCGTTGGTGAACGAGGCGGAGAAATTGGACGCATCGATCTCGCGCCACTCAATCTTCGAGTCCACGAGCGCGCCTGGCGCGAAGACGCAAATGTCGTTGAAGAGCGTCACGGTTTCGGCCCTCGTCATCTCGGGTCCACTGGCGTCCACGATCGGTACGATCGAGGCTGCCTTGACCCGCATGGTGGCGGACGTCCCGACGAAACGATGGAAGGCGGTGACCGGGACGCCGTACATGGCGGCGTCCATCAGGAAATAGCGGGCGCTCGGGCCGTAGGTGTTGTACTGCTCGCCCGTGAAGATCATCCAGGCCTTCTCGGGGCCGCCGCGGATCCGGCCTTCGAAGGTCAGGTGGAAGTTGCGGACGCGCGGCTGCCCGAGCGCTCCGGTTTTCTCGATGTACCGACGGACGGGCAAGGGAAGAGACGCGATGTCGGCCTCCGTGAGTGCAGGCTCCGGCGAGGACGCGGGCGCGAGCGCCGCGCTCACGTCTCTCTCGAACTGCGCGCGGAAGCTCGTGGGCCGGTGAGCGGCGAAGCCAAGAACGACGCCGGCCAGAACGATGACGTTCGCGACCGTCCCGAACTTGGCGCCGGTCCATGAGGTCATGATCACGGCCTGCGAGGCTAGAAGGGCCAAGGCTCCGACCAGCCACCATCCCCGTGGCCAGATGAAGAGCGCCGCAGCCGTCACGAGCATGAGAAGGGCGGCGACAAGCCACACCCCGCCCGCCGGTCTGGAGATCGGTTCCGAGAGCTGAGGAAGATCCGCATACCCGAACGCCTTCGCGAACCCCATCAGGTGGATGAGGCCGTGAAGCAGGAGAAGCCCGCCGAAGAACCATCTCATGGATCCTCCTTCCGCCCCCCGGGATCGGGCGGGCGCAGCACTGTCGTCGTCAGCGTCGACTATGACTCCCCGGCGACGCTGCGCCAATGAGCCAATCGACTCCTTCGATTGATGCAGTTGGTAGAGGTGGGATTGCTTGGTCGCTCGGCGTTTGGTGGCTCCTCGCAACGACGGCGGGTGGCGGTCGACGGTCCGCCGGCGGCGGTGGTGGTTCGGCCTGGGGTCGGCGAAGGGGACGGAGCGGGGCCGGGCGCTGATGTGGGTCACCCCCACCGGGGAGTTGAGAGCGGGTCGCGTCGGCGCGGATCGCACGGGCAGCGACCACTGGCCGATCGCCGCGGAGTTCCTCCTTCCTCCCAGGTAGAACGTCGCCCTCGTCGATGGGCTTGGCGATGAAATGGCCCTGGGCCAGATCGCAACCCACCTGCCGGAGCAGGCCCCGGGGGGGGTGTAGGGGGGGCCGGGTCCGCGTTCGCGAACTCGAAGCGGCCGGAGTTCGGCGGACTCCGTCGCCGAATCGACGAATTCACTTCGGCGATTCGGGCATCATGAAGACTCCGCCGAGCGCAGGCCGGGGGGGGTTGTAGGGGGGGCCGGGTCCGTGTCCGGCCCCCCCTACCTAAACTACGTCCCGGGAACGGCGCCGCCGTCGACGGAGAGGCAGTGGCCTGAGATGAAGCTGCCCTGGTCGCTGGCAAGGAAGACGTACGCGGCGGCGATGTCTTCGACCCGGCCCATGCGGCCGAGTGGGGTGTGCTGGACCATCGTCTCGAGGGCTTTTGGAGGCATTTGCCGGACCATCTCGGTCTCGATAAAACCGGGAGCGATCGCGTTTACGCGGATACCGTGTTTCCCCATCTCGCGCGCCCAGACCTTCGTCATGCCGATGACGCCGGCCTTCGTGGCCACATAGTTCGTCTGACCGAAGTTTCCGTAGAGCCCAACCACCGAGGAGGCCGACACAATCACCCCCTGCTTGCGCGCGATCATGTGCGGCGCAATGGCGCGGGTGCAGAGGAAGACGCCGCGCAGGTTCACGTCGATGACCAGGTCGAACTGCTCATCAGACATCACCGACACCTGGCCGTCCTTCACCTTCACCATCATCCCGTCACGCAGGACACCCGCGTTGTTGATCAGGATGTCGATCTGGCCGAAAGCCTCGATCACCTTCACGGTCGCGGCTTGAACGAGGGCCGCATCCGCGGTGGAGACGCGGATGAAGAGAGCCTCGGGCGCACCCGCGGCCTTGAGCGACGCGACGATCTCCGCCTCGTCTCCCTTCACGTCCCACACCGCCACGCGGCAACCCTCGGCCGCGAACGCGAGGGCCGTGCCCTTGCCGATGCCCGCAGCCCCGCCCGTGACCACGACGGCCTTGTTCTTCAACCCTGTATCAATCATATGTGAGCCGCTTTTTAGCACCTCACAGCCGGGGGGCCGCAGGACTTGGGCCCCGCCGTGCTCCGCCCCCCGAGACCCCCGTCCGCTGCAGCCGAGTGAATCGGCCTTCGCTTGGCGCAGTATCCGACTGCTCCTTGATGTTCAACTCGTGTACGCTCCCGGCAACGAGGGAGCTGCCCATGGCGCGCGCCGAATTCGAGGCCTTCACCCAATCGCTGCTCATGAACTACCGCGGCCCGCGCGGATCCGCCCCGAGCGAGGTGTCTCGAGGTGAAGGAGGTGGGCCCAGGCTCCCTCGCCGAGAAGATCCTGCTCGCTCCGGGCGACCTCCTCGTCTCCATGAACGGACAGAGTGCCGCGACCCTCAGCCCCAAACTCTGGCGCGCGGGCATGAAGGTCCGCGAGTACATCTTCTACTCGCCGCAGAGCCGGGAACGCATCGAACTCACGACCACCGGAGTCGACCTCGGGTGCGAGTTGAAGCGCACCACCGAGATGATCCAGGCCACCTACAAGCCGGAGGTCTTCGATCCCGACCCGCTCATGGAACTCTGGGAAACCGGGGCCTGGCCCGCCCTGCTCCAGCTCGCGACCGCGGCCGTCCGCAAAGCGGGCGAGAACTCGCCCGTCTTTCCGATCTACGGCGCCGCCCGGTACGAAACCGGGCAGAGAAGCGAAGGAGCGGCCGTCATGCGCACCTACCTGGAGAAGCACGCTCAGGGCTGGACCGTGGACTACCGTGGAATCGCGACCTTCTACCTGGGGCTCGAAAAGGCCCGCGAGGGCGACCTCGACACCGCTGGCCAGGTCCTCGCCCTCTCGTATGCCGACCTTCCCGTCGACCGGATCGCGAACGCCATGGTCGAACTGGGCCTGCCCCGGTCGGCAAAGGCGGTGGTCTGGGCCGGGAAGAGCGCGACCGGCGACTCGGCATAGGCGTCTGGCGCGCGCTCGTGGCCGCGAATCGCTGAGTCCTACTGAACCCTGCCTTCGCTGCCGCGGAGGTCGATGACGTTGAGCCCCAGCGGTGGAAGCAACGTTTCGAGGCCGTCGGGCGCGCCGGGTTCGAGGATCACATTCGTCACTCCCCATGAGAGGAGGGTGCGAGCGAACTTTTCCGGCTGATGGTCGAGCAGATCGCCGAGATTGTTGATGTGGTCGGCCACCGCCTGGGACCGCCGCGACACCAGTCCGGTGACCATCTTAAGGCGGTGCTGGGTCTGGAGCAGGACCGCGAAGCCATCGAGCGTCGTCAACGGAATGTTGCACACGTAGCCGGGAACCAGGCGTTTCAGATCCAGGGGCGACACGAAGGGCTTGGCCAGCGGCCGGGGTGACCACATCTCGAGGCTGGCCATCACGGCGAGCCCGACGACCGTCGCGATGCCCCGCCGGCCCATTCGTTCGAGGCGAGAGAGCCAAAGGGCCGCGGGCACGGTCAGGAAGAAGAGCGCGAACAGGACGCACCGAACCGGCGTCCGGCCCATCGAGAATGGAGGTATCGACATCAGGAACGAATACGGCATCGGAATACCGGTTTCGGAACCGAACACCTTGAGGGTCGGTCCGAGGCTCAGGATGAGAAAGCCGAGAGCGAATACCCCGCACAAGCGCGTCCAGAAGTCCCGAACTCGCCATACACCCATCAAAGCCGCGCCGAGAAGGACGAAGCCCAGGAACGCCTCGTGCCCGGCCACGCCTTTCGTGACCTGGCCGTGCAGCGGTGCGAACCAGGACAGCCAGGGTTGAACCGATGGATCGGGCACGACGAAGGCGGCGAGGTTGGCCGACCAGAAACCCGCCTGCCGGGCGTTCATCGGCTGAGCCCCGCCCCTCACCCAGGCGAGGGCGAAGGGCGAAACGAGCAGGACCGCGAGCAGGAAGGCCGAAGCGATGCGCGCCGCCCCCAGCGTCTTGAGTCTGGCAAAAACCTCGAGGCGGGTCGGGGACCGGGCGAGAAGGATCGCGCCCATGGCCAGGAAGGCCACCCACGCGAAGGCCACCAGTTCCCCGAAGTAGGGGCCGCCGCCGAAAAGAAGGGCCACCATCAGGACCGGCCCGACCCGCGGGCGTTCCCACAGACTCACCAGGCACCAGGCCGAAAGAGGCAGGATCGCCGCCACCGCCAGGTGATTGAGATGGGGCGCGTGGAGCTGATTGAAAGGCGAGAACGAGTACGCAATGGTGATCGCGAGCGAGGAGGCCGGGCCCGCGCCGATCCGTCGGAGAAAAGCAAAGGTCGCGAACGCCAGGACGGTGTAGCAAAGACCGATGGCGATCTTGTAGGCGATCAACGGATAGAGAAGGTCCTCGCTCCCGCGGATCGCCTTCACGGCCATGGTTATTGGGAAGAACGCCGGAGTCAGAACATGAGCCGCGAGCGACGTGCCGATCGGATGGAACACGATGTCGGTTCGGAGCGGGGACGTGAGCGACGACACCGAGCGTTCGACGCTCCACATGTTCCAGACGAGCTGCCCATAGTCCGTGCCGAGGACCGGTATTCCGTCGAGCGGGAAGACCTGGGTCCAGGTGAAGAGCAGGGCAAGCGGGGCCGAAAGAACCGCCGCCCCCCACACTTCGCGGCCGGAGAGGCGAGGGATCACGCCTTGGCGTCGCGCTTGATCGGCTCGAAGGTGAGAGGCACGGCGCGAAGCCTATCGGCCCGGCTCTTGGCATCTTCGTACAACCTCGTTTGCACCCGGAACGGATCCTCGCCCTTACCGGGTTTGCGCCGGTGATAAGCGCCGTCCGCGTCGAGTACCCGCGCCTTCTGGTTGTCTTCGAAGAACCAGTCGAGGATCGACGACAATCGCTCCACCGCGTCTTTCGACGTGATATGCGTCATGAGCTCGATTCGCCGGTCGAGGTTCCGCGGCATCCAGTCGGCACTCGCGATGTAGTGCTCCTCATCGCCGCCATTGAAGAAATGGTAGATCCTCGAATGCTCGAGGTAGCGGTCGATGATCGACACCACTTCGATGTTTTCGGAGACCCCCTTGAGGCCGGGGCGCAGGCAGCAGATCCCGCGCACGTTGAGCTTGACCTTCACCCCCGCCTTCGATGCGTCGTACAACGCCCGGATGATGTCCTCGTCGACGAGCGCGTTCATCTTCGCCCGGATGAGACCGGGCTGGCCCTCTTCCGCGCGGCGGCGTTCGCGGTCGATCATCGAGAGGATGCGGATGCGCAGGGCCATGGGCGCCATGGTCAGCCGTTGCATCGAGGGCGGGTCGGAGAAGCCGGTGATCGCGTTGAAGAAGGCCGACAGGTCGCGACCGAGGATTTCGTCCGAAGAGAGGAGACCGATGTCGGTGTAGAGCTTCGACGTCTTTTCGTTGTAGTTGCCGGTGGACAGGTGCACGTAGCGCCTCATTCCCTGAGGCTCGCGGCGGACCACGAGGGTCGCCTTGGCGTGCGTCTTCAAGCCCCGGAGGCCGTAGATGACGTGCGCGCCCGCGTCTTCGAGCCGGCGGGCCCAGCGGATGTTCGAAGCCTCGTCGAAACGCGCGGTGAGTTCGACCACGACCGTGACCTGCTTGCCCGCTTCGGCGGCGGCCACCAGCGCTTTCACCACCTCCGATTCGGAGGCGGGGCGATACAGGGTCTGCTTGATGGCGAGAACCTGCGGATCGGCGGTCGCCTGCTTCACGAAGTCGAGAACGGTCTCGAACGACTCGTAGGGATGATGCAGAAGCACGTCGCGGCGCGAGAGCAGAGAGAACAGATCGGCCGATTCGGCGGGCAGGAGCGTCGCCTGAGCCCGCTGCCGCGGGTCGCGGAAGGAGTCAAGCACCGGAAGATCGAGGATCTGGAAGAAGAGCCTCAGGTCGAGGGGGCCGAGGATCCGATACACCAGCGGCTCGGCGCCCGGAAATCTCGAGACGAGCTGGGACAGCAGGGCCTCCGAAACCTTGGCATCGATGTCGAGGCGGACCACCTGGGAACGCCGCCGTCCGCGCACTTCGTCTTCGACCTGGGAGAGAAAGTCGTCGCCTCCCCCCTCGTCGTCGATGTCGAGTTCGGCGTCGCGCAGAACGCGGAACGCGGCCACGTCACGGACGGTCTGTCCCGGAAACAGCGTGCTGAGTTGCGACAAGACGACGGTTTCGAGGCGCACGTAGGTGGAATCGGCGCCCGGGACGCGCACCATCCGCGGAAGCACCGCGGGGACGGGGACCACCCCGAGGCGCGGCTCGCCTTCCTGCTTGTCCTTGTCGGGCTCAAACAGGACGGCCAGGTTGATCGATAGCGAGGGCAGCATCGGGAAGGGACGGGCCGCGTCGATGCCGAGCGGTGTGATGACGGGCAGAACTTCGTCTTTGAAGAAGCGGATGACGCCGGAACGCAGGGAGGCGTCGAGGTCGTTGAAGTCGAGGATGCGGATGCCGATGCCCTTGAGGCTCGGCAGGATGTCGCGCTCGGAGATCTCGTGCAGGCGCTTCAACTGCAGCGCCGCCATCTCCTTCACTACTGCGAGCTGCTGGGCGGGAGACATGCCGGCGGAGTCGGGCGCGGTATCGCCCTCCGCGATCGCGTTTTTGAGCGAGGCCACGCGGACCATGAAGAACTCATCGAGGTTGTTGGTCACAATGGCCATGAACTTCGCGCGCTCGGCCAGCGGCGTCGCGGCGTCTTCGACCTCCTCGAGAACGCGGGAGTTGAACGAGAGCCAGGAAAGCTCGCGGTTGAAGAAGATCTCGGGATCCTGCGCCTTGCGCCTGGTCTTCGGCTTTGCTGCCATCAGGAATCTCCTTTGCTGACTTCCCTGAAAATCACGCGGCGGCCGAAGGCGTCCTGGAAGAAGTCGCTGCGCGCGAGAAGGGCGAGCCGTTCCATGGTCAGGTCGCCCACCCCCTCCACCTCGAAGGCCATCACCCCTCCCTCGGAGCGCACCCGCACGTTCTTCACTTTCTGCTGATGATCGGCGTCCAGGGCATTGGCCAGGCGCAGGATCGCCCCCAGCTTGTTCACCACGATCTTGGCCTCTCGGTCGAGGGCCATGTACGGGATGTGCGAGCGCTGGGGGAGGCCGCGGCGGTGGTAGCGCGCGATGTTGGAGACTACGAGAAGGTCGTCGCGCGACATGCCGAAGATCTCGGACACCGAGATCAGGTACTGCGAGTGCTTGTGATGGGCGCGGATGTTCACGAACAGGCCGATGTCGTGGAGCAGCGCCGCGACCTCGAGAAGAAGCCGGTCTCGCGCATCCAGGCCGTGCTCGGCCTTGAGCTCATCGAACAGGCGAAGGGCCAGGTTGGCGATATTCCGCGCGTGCTTCGCGTCGTAGCTGTACTTCTCGCCCAGGGCGCGGGCGCTGGCCAGAACCTGACGCGAGAGGACCTCGATGCCGAGGCCGGCCTCCGAGCGCGCGAGGTCGACGATGAGGCCGTGCCGGAGGGTGGCGTTCGAGACCGTGATGTTTGGGGCGTCGGTGGCCCGGACCAGCTCGGAATAGACGAGGAGCGCCGGTCCCAGGGTCTCGGCGTCGGCCTGGGACAGCCCATGGGTCTGGAGAATGGTGTCGACGTCCAGCGAGGCGAGATCCGTGCAGGCCTTGAGGAAGACTTCGCGCGGGAAGGTGGAGGGCGACTGGGACTCGCCTGCCCCGAGCCCCCGGGCCACGAGCCTGGCGTCAGCCCCGAGCGCGATGAAATGCTTGACCTCGTTGAGCGGCAGTTCGCGCCGGATATCGTCGACCACGTTCTTGATGTGCCGCAGGATGAGCTTCTGGAAATGCGTGGGCGTGCCCTGGAAGGCGGCGAAGCTCTGGCGGAGGCGGATCGAGCCGATGGCGTAGGTGCCCGAATGCGCAGGCTGGCCCCCGTGCAGGGTGGACAGGTCGGCGCTGCCTCCGCCGACTTCGGCGACGAGGCAGGTCTCGCTCGCGAGTTCGGGGAGCGACTTGAGGGATTCGCGAACGGCCAGGTAGGTCAGCCGATTCTCCTCGGAACCGTCGATGACCTCGACATCGATGCCGGTGCGCACACGGATACGGTCGAGGACAGTGTCACGATTGGTCGCCTCACGCAGGGCCGACGTCGCCACCGCGCGATAGCGGACCACGCCGAAGGTGTCCATGATCGTGCGGAACCCCTCGATCGCCTGGAGTGCCGCCTCGACGGCAGGCTGGCCGATCCTCCCACTCGTGAAGGTGTCTTTGCCGATGAGGACGCCGCGCGACGCCTCCTCGATGACCCTCATGTTGTCGCCTTCGCCTTCGGCGATGATGAGGCGGATCGCGGAAGCGCCGAGGTCGAGCGCGGCAAAGGGCTTGGGCGGCTCGGTGGGCGGGGGTTGGGCCCCGTCCTTGGGCTTGCGGGTGAGGGTTCGCTTGCGCGGGGCGGCCATGAAGAGCCTTGATTCTAGTCGGGTCGTGCGAAGCCCCGGCGATTGGAGCCAAATGGCTCACGAATCGTGAACCTCTTCGGTGGGAGATACTGTGGTTCATGACCGCGCGCATCGCCCCCCTGGACGAACCTCACAAGCGATTCCAGGAGCTGTTCGAGAAGGCCAGGAAGGAGGAAACCCACGACCCGACCGCGGTTGCCCTCGCCACCGCCACGATGCATGGGCGGCCCTCCCTGCGCATGGTTCTCCTCAAGGGCGCGGATGCCCAGGGTTTCGTCTTCTATACGAATTATCAGAGCCGCAAGGCCACCGAGATGGAGGCGAACTCGCAGGCCGCGATGACCTTCTACTGGCCGGGCCTGCAGGTGCAGATCCGGGTGGAGGGAACGCTCGACCGGACAAGCGCCGGGGAATCCGATGCGTACTTCGAGTCGCGACCCTATGGACATAGGCTGGGGACATGGGCGTCGGAGCAGTCTCGCGAGATCGAGTCCGCGGCCGAACTCGCGCGAAAGTTCGAGGAGGTCGAGGAGCGGTTCAAGGACCGCGAGGTCCCAAGGCCCGCGCACTGGGGCGGCTACCGCATCACGCCGGAGTCGATCGAGTTCTGGGTCGGCCGGGAGAACCGCATGCACGAACGCGAGCTGTACACGAGAGCCGGCAACGGCTGGACGGTGAAGATCCTCCAGCCATAAGGGCATGTCGCAAACGCCCGCGGGCGATCACAAACGCCGGGATCCGTAGGGGCACGCGCGCACGCGATCGCAGACGCCGGGATCCGTAGGGGGCACGCGCGCACGCGATCGCAGACGCCGGGATCCGTAGGGGCACGCTGCGCGCGCCCGTCCGTCAGCTCTTGCGCCCCTGCAACTTGGCCAGGAGCCGCAGAATCTCGAGATACAGCCACACGAGGGTGACGATCAGCCCGAAGGCGCCGTACCACTCCATGTACTTCGGGGCGCCCTTTTCCACGCCGCTCTCGATGAAGTCGAAGTCCATCACAAGGTTCAGGCTGGCGATGACGACGACGAACAGGCTGAAGCCGATGCCCACGAGGCCGCTTTCATGGATCAGGGGGATGCTCTTGCCGAAGAAGCCGAGGCCGATCGACACCAGGTAGACGAGGCCAATCCCGCCGGTGGCGGCGGCGATGCCGAGCTTCATGTTCTCGGTCGCCTTGATGACGCCGGAGCTGTAGGCGATAAGCAGGGCGACGAGGACGCCGAAGGTGAGGGCCACGGCGTTGATGACGATGCCGGGATATTGGAGTTCGAAGAGGGACGACAAGGTCCCGAGGAGCAGGCCTTCTACCGCCGCGTAGACCGGCGTGGTCACGGGCGCCCACGTCTTCTTGAAGACGGTCACCACAGACAACACCAGCCCGACGATGAGGGATCCCCAGAGAATCGGGAGCATCATCCTCTCGCCGAACACCTGGTTCCACGTGAGGGAGGCGAACGCGATCAGGATCAGGATCGAGGCCCCGGTCTTGTGGACGGTCCCCGAAAGGGTCATCGCCGCTTCGCCTGCCTCGCGAACCCGAGAAAAACTCTCGGCCTTGAGCGCCGGGTTTCCGCTTCGAAGTTTCATTGTCGCCCCCCCCTTTTGTTGGCGCGATGGTACTCGACGCCGGCCCGGGTATCAATCGATCCCGCGGGCGCGTCCTGGAATGTAGGGGCACGCTGCGCGTGCCCGAATGAATTCGCGAACGCCAGGGCACGCGCAGCGTGCCCCTACAGGGCGCCCAAACGAATTCGCGAACGCCCGGGCACGCGTAGCGTGCCCCTACAGGGCGCCCGAATGAATTCGCGAACGTGCGGGCACGCGCAGCGTGCCCCTACAGCGTGCACGCGCTACGCGGCGGGGGCCGGTTCGGGCTGGCGCTCGCCTCGGCTCACCAGGCGACGCAGAGCCACCGTCCAGTCGTCAAACAGCGCGTACAGAACCGGGATGGCGAGCAAGGTCAGGAGCAGGGCGAAGGTCTGGCCGCCGATGATCACGACCGCGATGGAGCGGTTGGTGGCCGAACCGGCGCCGCTCGAGATCGCGAGGGGCAACATTCCCGCGACGAACGCGAGGGTGGTCATGAGGATCGGCCGCAGACGGTCGCGGTTCGCCTGGAGGATCGCGGTAGCCCGGTCGAGCCCTTGCGCGCGGAGGTTGTTGGTGTGGTCGATCTGGAGGATGCCGTTCTTCTTCACCACGCCGAAGAGAACCATGATCCCGAGTGCCGAGTAGATGTTGATCGACTGGTTGAAGATGACGATCGCGAGCAGGGCGAAAGGCACGGTCATCGGCAGGGCCATCAGAATGGTGATCGGGTGCAGCCAGCTCTCGAACTGCGCGGCGAGGACGAGGTACATGAAGATCCCGGAGGAGATGAAGGCCAGGGCGAAGGCTCCGGCAGCGCGGCCCTGCTCCTTGGAGCGTCCGGTGAGGCCGTATGAGTATTCGGTCGGCATGTCGAGACCCGCGGCCGCCGTGTTGAGCGCCTGAATGACCGCCTGCTCGGAGAAACCCGGGCTCACGTTGCAGGTGATGAGCACCTGCCGCGTGCGGCCGATCCGGTTCACCACCGCCGGCCCCGTCGACTCCTCGAAGCGAACGAGGTCGCCGAGCCGGGCCGAACCCAGACGCGACGAAGGCACGCGGGTCTCCGCGATGGCCGCGGGCGAGGCCCGGTCAAGATTCTCCGCGCGAATCCACACGTCGTAGCGCTCGCCGCCTTCGAAATAGTCCGTCACCTTGACGCCGCCCACCATCGCGTTGAGGGTGGACGCGATGTCGACCACGCGCACCCCGAGGTCGGCGGCCTTCTCGCGATCGATCACCACACCCAGCTCGGGTTTTCCGGTGACGAGGTCGGTGTCCGCGTCGACCACGCCCGGGACCTTCTTCATCTCGGTCAGGAGCACGGTCGTGTACTCCTCGAGCTTCTGGAGGTCCGGCCCGCCCACCCAGAACTGGATCGTCGCGTTGCTGCCCGACCCGATGACGTTCACCATGCTGACCTGGGTGCGGATCCGGAGTTCCGCGTATTGGGGAAGAATCTCGCTGCGCACCTGGTTCTGCACGGTGAACACCGAGGTGGTGCGGGCGTCGAGCGGCTTCATCTTCACGTAGATGCTTCCGTAGTTCTGGGTGCGCAGCGGGTCGGCCCCGAGGGTGGCGAGGGTGGCCTCGACCCCGTCGAGGGCGCGCACCTGCTTGCCGATCGACTCGATGAGGGCCTTCGAGGATTCGAGGGACCAGCCTTCGGGGGCGCGGACCAGCACCTCGAACTGACCTTCGTCGTCGGTGGGCAGGAAGTTCTTGTTCGCGATGCGGCCGAGGGGGAACGTCGACATGACGGTCAGGAAGATGATCAGAAGCATGACCGCGCGATGTCCCATGGCCCAGCGCAGCATCGTCATGTAGGCCCATTCAACCCGTCCGTAGACCCCGGGCGCATGTTCATTGAGGCCGTGGACCGGAACCACGACATCATCGCCCTTGGGAACGCGCAGCCAGCGGGCGCACAACATGGGGGTGATCGTGAAGGCGACGATCAGCGAGATGAAGATCGCGAAGCTCATGGTGATCCCGAAGCTGCCCATGAAACGTCCGACGATGCCGCCCATGAAGCCGATGGGAAGGAAGACCGCGATGAGGGAGAGGGTCGTGGCCAGAACCGCGAGACCGATCTCACGCGTGCCCTCGATCGCGGCCTGCATCGGCGGCAGGCGCTTGTCCTCGAGCAGCCGGAATATGTTCTCGATCACGATGACCGCGTCGTCGATGACGATGCCGACCACGAGGGTCAGGGCCAGAAGCGTGATGGTGTTGAGGGTGTAGCCCATGTACTGGATGGCCGCGAACGAACTGATGATCGAGGCGGGTATCGACAGGGCCGCGATCAGGGTCGGACGAGAGCGCTTGAGGAACATCCACACCACGCCGGCGGCGAGAAGGGAGCCGAGCACCAGGTGCTCCATGACCGCCGCGATGGCGGTGATGACGAACTCCGCCTGGTCGCGCGCGTAGTCGATCTTCCAGCCTTTCGGCAGGCGGTCGCGCAGCGTCTCCACCCGCTCCTTCACCGCCGCCACCGTCTTGACGGTGTTGGCGCCCGACTGCTTGCGGATCAGCAGGGTCACGGCGGGCTCACCGTTCCACAGCGCGGTCGATTCGGGATCCTCTTCCCCGTCCTCGATTCGGGCCACGTCCTTGAGGCGGACGGGAACGCCGTTCTTGCTGGCCACCACGATCTCGCCGAACTGATCGATGGTCTGAACCCGGCCGAAGGTCCGCAAGGAGAGATCCCGCGCTCCTTGTTCCACCTTGCCGCCCGGCAGCTGCAGGTTCTGGGCCTGAATCGCCTGAACCACGGCCGCCGCGGGAAGTCCCAGGCCAGCGAGGGAGGCGGCGTTCGCGACCACCCGGACCTGGCGCGCCCGTCCGCCGATGATGGTGGCCTGGCCGACCCCTGAAACCGTGCCGAGATTTCGCTTGAGGACTTTGTCCGCGAACTCCGTCAGCTCGCGAAGCGACGCGTCTCCGGAAAGGATGACCGCGATAACCGGGGTCGCGTCCGCGGCGATCTTCTCGACCACCGGAGGATCGATCCCGCGGGGCAGGGTGAATGTCGCGCCATCGACCCGCTCGCGCACCTCCTGGCCGCCGACGTTGCCATCCTTCTCGAGATTGAAGCCGACCGTGACCACGGAGAAGCCGTCGGATGAGAACGACCGCAATTCATCGACGCCGGAGATCGAACTGATCGCCTCTTCAATCTTCTCGCTGACGTCCGTCTCCATCTCCTGAGGCCCCGCCCCGGGCATGCGGGTGGTGATGGTGACAAAGGGGAAGTCCACGTTCGGGAAACGGTCGACCCCGAGTGTCGTGTAGCCAAACGCACCCACGACCACCAGAGTCAGGATCAGCACGGTCGCAAAGACCGGGCGTTCGATGCAGATTTCAGCGAGTTTTTGCATGTCCCTTTTACTTTCCGGTCAGGACGCGGACGCGGGCGAACAGGCCGGGCCGAAGCCTCATGTCGCGGTTGTCGAAGCGGGCCTCGGCAAGGAACGTCCGGGTGGCGGGATCGATGGCCCCGCCGGCGACCGCGATCACGCCGCGAAACTTCACCCCCGGATAGGCGTCCACTTCGGCCTCGACGCCCTGGCCCTTGCGCACGAGAGTGAGGTCGGTCTCGCGGACCCGGAAACGGAGCTTCAAGGGCGCGAGCTGAACGATGACGAACGCGGGTGTCGCCTCGGCCAGACGCTCGCCCACGTGCGTGCGGCGCTGCTCGACTACGCCCGAAAACGGTGCGGTGAGAACCGCGTCGTGGCGGCGGGTCTCGGCGAGGGAGAGCCGGGCCATAGCGGCGTCAAGGCCCGCCTTCGCCTGCTCGAAAACACTCGCGGTTCGCAGACTGGCGGCCTCGGAGACCGAGCCTTTGGCCACAAGCTCCGCCTTCCTTTTCGCATCGCGCTCGGCCTCATTCAAAGCGGCCTGCGCGCGCGCGACCTCGGCCGCGGCCTGTTTCACATCGATATCGAGATACTCGGTCTCGAGTTCGAGAAGGGCGGTTCCGCGGCTGACCACCGCCCCCTCGTCCACCATTACGCTCTTCACCCGGCCCCCGATGCGCGAGGTGACCTCGGAGCGCTGCGACGACACGAACTCCCCCGAATACCGGGCCGAGAGGGCCGCCGAATCCTGTCCGGCTTTCTCCACCGCGGCCGCGAGCTCGCGCACGTCCCGAGGCATCGCCTTGATCGGCGCCTTCGTGGGTGCGGGGCTCTGGGCGTGAGCCGCGGACCACCACATAAAGCCGCCGAGGGTGATCATGCTGATGGCGACACGGCCGAAGTTCTTGAGGTTCATCGCGGTTTTCATTTGAAGTTCTCCAGTGCGGCGTCGGCGAGCGATCCGGCGGCGAGCCAGGCCGAAGACTCGGCCTGAAGCACGGCGAATCGCGCCTGGATCAGGGCGCGCCGGGCTTCGGAAAGCGCCTGTTCAGCGGCTTCGAGGTCGAGTGCGGTGGCTTCACGCTGCTCATAGAGATCACGCGCCTGCGCGTACTCGGCCTCGGCCGCCTTCACCTGATCGTCGGCCAGACCCTTGGTGCGGCGCGCGACCTCGAGGAGCGAGAGCGACTGGCGCACATCCTCGGTGGCCTGTCGGCGCGCCTCCTTAAGGGTGACTTCGGCCTGATGCTGGCGCGCCGCGGCGATGCGCATCCGCGCACCCACCTCTCCGCCCTGGAAGAGCGGCACCGTGAAGCGAAGGGCCGCGTAGCCGTAGCTGTCCGAGGGGAAGGAGGACTTCTGGCGGATGTAGCCCATGTCGGCGGTGACCACCGGCAAGTAGGCGCCTTTCTGCTTCAGAAACTCGAGGTCGGCGATGCGGACGTTGGTCTCGGCCTGCTTGACTTCGGCGCGGGTGAACGCGCGCGCCTCGAGGGTGTCCGCACCGAGGACGGGAAGACCGATCTCGATGGTGTGGTCGAGGGCGCCGAGTTCGGCGTCGCCCCCGTCGATCGCCAGAGCCATGCGCAGGCGCGAGCGGGCCTGAATGCCCTCGGCCTCGGCACTCGCCACGCGGCGCAGGGCCGCCTTGTGCGCGGTCTCCGCGCGCAGCACATCCACGCGCGTGACTTCCCCGGCGTCAAAAAGGGACTGGGCCTGGGCGATGCGCTTCTCCGCCAGAGACCCGGCCTGGCGCTCCACCTCGATCAGGGCCTGGGCTTGAACCGCGGCCGCGTAGTCGGCGATCACCCGCAAGGCGATGCGGTCCCGGGTCGCGCGCTTGCCGTCCCGGGCCAGGGTGATCCCTTCCTTGGACTGGTAGTAGAGACGAAACTCGCGGCGTCCCGCGTAGACCGGCTGCTGAAGCGTCACCCGCGCGTTCCAGTCGGTGCCGGGAAGGATCGTGCGGGAGTCCTCCACCGAGCCGAACGTGACCTCCTCGGAGTTGCGAATCAGGCTGCCCGTGAGGTTGATCCGGGGCAGGACCAGAGACTTGGTGGCCACACGCTGAGCCTCGGCGGCTTCGATCTCGTCCTCGGCGCGCAGAGCGGAGGGAGATAGGAGGAAAGCGCGTTCGAGCGCCGCGCGCAGGGTGAGCCGGGCGGGCCCAGGCTCAGGGAATGTCTGGGCCGGGTTTGCGAGCGCCGCGGCCAGAATGAGATGGATCATGACTTCTTTCTTCTTCCTGAAAGTCCGTTCAGAAGCAGGTCGGACAAAAGTTCCGCGTCGTCCTCGAGGCGCGGGCCGCTGGTTTCGGGAATCCGGCGGAAGAGAAGGGCGGCCACGGTTTCCGAGAAGAAGAGGGCGAGGATCGGGGCGTCCACCTTGTTCTCGATATGGCCCTCGAAATAGCGGGTCAGCCGATCGATATAGATCTGCTTCTCAGGAGGCGGGGCGGCGGTCTTCACGTCGCAGAGCGGATAACGTCCATTGGGGAACTTCAGCTCGAAATGGACGCGGTACAGATCCCGCCGAGCGTCGAAGAAACGCAGCATGTCGAGAACGAGCCCGCGAATCGTCTGCTCGAACGAAAGTCCGCGGGCGAAGACCTCATCGACCCTGGCGAGAAGTTCAGAGAGGCCGCGTTCACTCACGTGATGCAGAAGCTCGTCCCGGTCCTTGAAGTAAAGGTACAGCGTCCCTTTCGAGATGCCGGACTCATCGGCGATGTCCTGCATGGTGGCGGCCGCGCCTTTTCGGGCGATCGCGCGGAGGGCGCCCTCGGTGATCGACTCGACGCGGAATCTCTCGAGGACGGCTTCTCTCGTGTCTGACTGCTGGGTCACTTGAATTACCGGCAGTCATTCTACTGACGCGCTGGTCATTCGCGCAAGCTCTTCCGTCTATTTCGTCGCGATGGGTCCGACTCTCGCTTCATACTCGGCGGCCACTCGCCACGCCGCGAATGAGAAGGCCGCTTGTGCGCCGAGGCTCAACGCTTCGCCAAACAATTGAATCAACATGTTTTGAGGGGCAAGAAAGCGAAGGCTCACGAAGGCGGCCGTACCCACGATGTTCATTCCAAACAGGAACGCGGCCATGTGAAGGTGACGGGCCCAGCCAAGGGCTGCTCCCACAATGCAGGTGAAGGCGTTGCCGGAAAGGGCAAGAACAATCAGGACTCGGTTGCCGCCCCCTGCTCCTTCCTGGGCCGTGTTGAGGTAATAGGCCGCGCCGAGAAAGAGCCAGGAGACCACCAACGGAACAACCCACGGATCCCGGGAGATCTCCCGCTTCAGCACGGCGGCGCGCGCTCTGATCATGGACGCGGCCATGAGGGTGAAACCGGGCCCCGCGAAGACGTAGAGCGATGCGGCGAGAAGGGGAATTTCCTGGCCCGTGAAGGCGAGCGCGAGGTTCGAGAACGCCCCGGCCAGTCCGCCGAGCATGACCAGCCCGAAGCCCGAAAGCGCCATCACGCGGCCTCGAGGCGCCAGCCGGTCAACCAGCTGGGCCAGAAAAAAGAGCCCGAGCGACAGGAAGAAGACCGGCGCAAAGTCCAGAAGCGCCAGGGCGATAGCGATTGCCTTCAAGACCCCTGAGTTTACGGGCGCGGGAGCCTTAGACCGTGCCCACGTGAAGCCACGCGATGCCCGCGGTCAGCGGCGTGCATCTCACATCCTTCAGGCCGGCCGCGCGCATCAGCTCATCGAAGCCCTCGGGGGTCTCGAAGTTCGCGACGGACTTCGGAAGATAGGAGTAAGCCTCGCGGCTGCTGACCAGCGCGCCGATCCGGGGCAGAATGTGATTGAAGTAGAGGCGGAAGATCGTTCCGACCACCCCCGTGGCCTCGTGGAACTCGAGCACCACCACTCGGCGTCCCGGCTTCACCACGCGGCGCATCTCGCCCATGCCCTGGGCGCGGTCAAGGACGTTGCGAATGCCGAATGCGATCGAGGCCCCGTCGAAGCGCGCATCGCCAAAGGGCAGTCGCTCGGCGTCACCCTGGCAGACCCGCGCTTCGCGATGTCCAGCACCCTCGAACTTCGGCCGCACCAGACGCAGCATGCCGAAAGAGAGATCGGCGCCCACGCTCTTCACGGCCCCCGCGGTCAGCTCCTCCAGCAAAAGGTCGCCGGTTCCGGTCGCGAGGTCGAGGACGCGGTCGCCCGGCACGACTTCGAGAGCGCGCACGGCCCTCCGTCGCCACGCCACGTCCACCCGCGCCGAAAGCACGCGGTTCAGGATGTCGTAACGCGGCGCGATGGCGTCGAACATCGCGCGCACGCTCTCCTTCTCGGGCCTCCCGGGCGTGGGCGTCGAGTTCGTCATCTGAGGAGGCCCGCGGTGACAACGGTGAGGAGATACAAGACGCCGATCCAGCCGTTCACCGTGAAAAACGCCGCGTCGATCTTCGACAGGTCATGGGCTTTCACGAGCGAATGCTCGTAGATGAAGAGCGTTGCGATCAACCCCAGGCCGGCCAGGTAGGACCAATGGAGCGGTTCGACAAGGGCAAGGGCCAACAGACATGCGATGGCGGCGACGTGGGCGGCGCGCGCCAGGATCAGGGCCTTCGGGATGCCCAGGCGAGCCGGAATCGAATGCAGCGAGTGCCCGCGATCGAAGTCGACGTCCTGGCACGCGTAGAGGATGTCGAAGCCGCCGACCCAGAAAAGCACGGCGAGGCCGATGGGGATGGGCGTGAGCTCGAACTGGCCACGCACCGCGAGCCACGCGCCGACGGGGGCGATCGCGAGCGAGAGTCCAAGAACGAGGTGCGACAACATGGTGAAACGTTTGGTGAACGAGTAGCCGAACACAATGGCAAGAGCCACCGGCGACCACGCGAGGCACAGAGGATTCAGCTGCCAGGCCGCGACAACGAGAGCCCCGCTCGAGAGGGCCACGAAGCCGAGGACCTGCCCCGCCTTGAGCGCGCCTGCGGGCAGTTCGCGCTCCGCGGTGCGCGGGTTCATAGCGTCAATGTCAGCGTCGATCCACCGATTGAAGCCCATGGCTGCGCTGCGCGCGCCCACCATGGCGACCACAACCCAGAAGAGCTTCATTGGAGTGAAGCCCTCGCGCAGCGTCGCGAGGAAGAAGGCGGCGAGGGCGAAGGGCAGGGCGAAGATCGAGTGGGAGAACTTGATCATCCGACCGTAGGTGGCCGCGCGCCCGGCCAGCCATGACGTCACGCCAGGCCTCGCGCGGGAGCAGCTTCCCGAAGGACGAAGGCGATCGGATCTGGGGGGGGCAGGCCATCGAACGAGACGGCCGAAAACTTCGCGCGAGCCCCCGGGCGGATCTCGCCAAGGTCGTTAAAGCCAAGGGCCAGCGCGCCGCCCCGGGTCAAGGCGTGGAGGAGAGCGGTCTTTGGGACCCGTGGGAACTTTCGCACGAGCAGACGGGCGTCCTCGATAACGTCGAGCGACGCGCTGCTGGCGAGGGAGTCGGTGCCGAGGGCGATGCTGACGCCGTTGCCGAGCAGCATGGCGAGGGGCGGAACGCCGTTGCCGAGAAACTCGTTGCTGCGCGGGCAGAGGACGGCGATGGCGCCACGAAGCGCCAGGATTTTCGCGTCCTCTTCATCCACCCGAACGCAGTGGACGGCCAGAAGGCCGGGAGTCAGGACGCCAAGGGCATCGAGGTAGCGAACCGGCGAGGTGTGGGCTGGCTCGAATGGCATGGGACCAACGCGGCGATCAAGGAACTCGCGCCACGGACCACCACCGTTCCGCAGGAAGTCGTCCTCGGAACGGGATTCGGCGACGTGGATCGAGCGAACTCCCCCATCGGCCAGCAGCAGTTTGAACAGCGCGGCGGAGATGGAGTGCGGAGCATGGGCCGCGACCTCGATACGCACCCGCCCTCCCGACTCGGCGACGGCGCGTGCCGTGCCGCGGGCGGCCTTCGTCTGTTCCATCACTGCGGCGGCCTTCGCGGGATCGAAACCGAGGATCTCGTGAAGCACGAGGGCGTGGAGGCCCGAGTCCCTCAAGGATCCCACCGTCGCGAGGGAGTTGGAGACGTCCGCCACCGCCGCGGTGCCGTTCGCCTCGAGGGCCGCGATGGCCTTCCGGATGGCCGGGGCCACTTCTTCCGCGGGGCGTTCCGCTCGAACCTTGAGTTGTTCCTCGATCCAGGCGACGAAACCCCGGTCTGCTCTGACCGCGCCTTCGAGGTGCGAAAGCTCGAGGTGGGTGTGCGCGTTCACGAACCCGGGCATGAGAATGGCGCCGCCGAGGTCGATCTCACGGGCATTCGCAAACTCTGGCCGCTCACCGACCGGCCCGACGCCCGTGATGATGCCGTCGCGAACACTCACGAAGCCGTCGCGAATCGGCGGCGCGCTCACCGGCACTACGAACGCCGCCCGGTAGAGGGTGTCAGACATCATCGCACCCTCCTTGGTTCCGGGTTTCGCGGCGGGAAACGGACTTTCGCGCTAGCAGTCCGTGGTGAGAGTCGGCCGCAGCACCGAGACGAGCGATGCGCCCGTCTGGCGATGAGCCGAAGAGCCCGGATATCGGGCATATTCGGGCTTCTGAGCGAAGAAGCCCAGACGGGATGCAGCGTTCGTCGAATGCCGGTTGACTTTCGCCACGGGCTGCTAGGCCCCGGCTTGCGCCGGGGTGACGTGAGTACCTCCGTGCGAGGCAGGGCGAAGGTCAAGCGGAGGCCGAATTCACTTTGGCCGGAGCGCGGCGGATGTGCGCAGCCTGCCCTCGGGGATGGGGGGCTTAGCATGGCGGTCCGCGCGGAATCTGCGGCCCCCCGACTAATCGACAGGTATCGCGGCGATGCAGTCGATTTCGACGAGCAGGTTGTCGCCGGGAAGTCCGGTCACCTGAACCGTGGTTCGCGCCGGCTTGTGGCCCGCAAACATCCTCTCGTAGACCGCGTTCATCTTCGGGAATTCGGTCATGTCCATCAGGAAGACGCCGCAGCGCAGGACGTGCTGAAGATCGGTACCCGCGGCTTTGAGGATGGTCTCGATGTTCCTGAGCGTCTGCTCGGTCTGGGCCTCGACCCCCTCCGCGGTGAGACCGGTCACGGGATCGCGACCGGACTGACCGGACACGAACACCAGCCGGTCGAACGCGATAGCCGGCGAGTAGGGACCCACGGGCTTGGGGAGATTGTCGGCCTGGATTTTTCGGATCGGCGAGTTGGACACGGGCGTTCTCTGGCTCCTCAAAAAGGGAGCGCAATGCTAAACGGGAATCAACTCTCCGTAGTACACGACGAAGCACATGCAATCCTCGTCCCCAACCACTTGCTCCTGGTGCACATCGCCCGGACTCGACCGGCAGATCTCGCCCGGCCCGTAGGCCGCGCGGTCGTCTCTAAGGCGACCCTCGAGAACCAGGATGACTTCGTCCCCTCCGTGACCGTGCCGCACCGTGGAAGCGCCCGGCGCGCCCCAGACGAGACAGCGCTTGACACCCCGGCTCTCGTCGGCCGAAACCACGTGAAGCTTGAGGCCGGGGCCGACCTCGAGCCACGGATAGGCCGCCCGATCGATGGGCCCGCGCGGGACCTCGAGCAGATCCATGAGCCGCGCCCGGCGTTTTTGCCCCGGTGCCCGTGACCGGCAGCGAACCCGCCATCGCCCGCGCGACGAGACTCACCATCTCCTGTTCGCTATCGTCGCGGTCGTGGTCGGTTTCGGCGAAGGTCGTCATGGGATGCGCGAGGGCGGATTCTAGGGTCCTTACGGTCTCTACGCGCTCCACCGTCCTTTGGATTGCCGGGCGCGGCGTCGTCCCGTTGGGTGTCGGCTACGATTGACGCGCGAAATGAAGGCGCAGAGCGACGCGGATCTGGTGAAGGGCGCCGCCCTGGGCGATGCCGCCTGCATCGGGGAGCTCTTCGACCGGCATGCCGGGCGGATGAAGTCGCTCGCGCTCCGGATCGTACGCGCGCCTGAAGAGGCGGAAGACGTGGTTCAGGAGATCTTCGTGCAGGCCTTTCGGCAGGCCGACCGTTTCGACCCGCGGCGCGGCCCCGTGCTCGCCTGGCTTTCGATCATGGTGCGTTCGCGCTCCCTCGACCGCTGGAGACGGCGCAACACCAGGCGCGAAACCACCATCACCGAAGCTCAGGAACTGGAAGCGCAGGCCCCCACCCCTGACCTGTCCGCGTGGGCCGCGAAGACCGCCCTTCAGGCCCTGCCAAAAGAACAGCGGGATCTTCTCGAACTCGCCTACTGGGACGGTCTGTCGCAGTCAGAGATCGCCCTGCGGCTGAAGCGGCCCCTCGGCGCGGTCAAAACGCGGATGCGAACCGGCTTGAGGGCTCTGCGGGACGCGCTTTTGTGGTCAATACTTAACCCGAACCCGGTAAGTCAGGACCACCTCGCCGCCCGGAGGGACGGGAACCTCCCACTGTGACTCGAAGGCCGCGGTCTTCCGGTTCGGATGGGACGTTTCGAGCGTGGTCCACTCTCCGCCCATCGGCTCGACCACGCGCACGGTCACCGCGGTGTCCTTCTGGTTGCGGATCTTGATCTCGTGCCCCGACTCGAAAGTGGTGGCGGGCCGCGTGGTGAGATGCCGAAAGTCGGTCTGACGTCGCTCCGCCACGATGTCGAAGGCGTTGCCGAGTTCGAGCTTCAGCTCCTCGTTCTTCGGAGTGTGGTCGAGGTTGTCTTCACCGATGAGCTGCGGTGAACCCGAACGGTCCTTCTTGAAGACCCGGATGATGCCCTTGGGCAGGGGCTGCCCAAGCCCCGGTGTGGTCTCCGAGTTCTTGAAGCTGATGAACACCGCGATCTTCTCTTTGGCAGGCGGCCCCGACCACACCGACTGGAAGTAGCGGGTGCCGCCATTGAGCACGTAGTCCTTGGTGATCGCGATGCCTTCGGCCTGGAGAAGCTGAATCTGCTTGGTCTGCGCGTTCTTGATGGTCGACGGCCGTTCCAGGGTGTAGAGGTGGTACTCGAAGAGGCCTTCCTCCACGAACGCGGGAGCCGCGGCGGGCATGGCCATGTCCATCCGCGCACGAACGGCCGGGCCCTGAAACGCGTCCACCTCGGCCTTGTGAACGTCGCCCGCCACGAGCTTGAGCTTCGCGTCCTCGTAGGTGGCCCCGGAGTTGTTGATGATCGTCACCCAGCCCTGGAGCCCGGCCTTGGTCTCCGCGGCGTCCAGAGAGAGGACATAGTCGGCACTCCACTGCATCCCCCCGGTGATATACGAGGCCTCGATCTTCCGCTTGCCCGCGGTGGCGGCGTCGATCTGCCACACCAGCGTCGGCCGCGCGACGAGGTTCTCGGGGACGTTTGGAAAGATCATCCGCGAGTAGGCCGGGTTCACCACGATCCTGCCCCCGATCTCCCAGACCGTGCCGGCGTTGTTCGAGAGCAGTTTCGCTTCGTAGGACTCGTCGACCGTGGAGTTGTTCATCATCTTCGGCTGAACCAGGGTGATGGTCTGGCCCACGAACTTGTCGAGGAGCTTGGCCGGCGAGAGCAGGTCGAACTCATAGTTCTGCTCGAGGACGTTGAAAGGAGGGCCCTCGATGGGAGCCACCCGCACGGTGGGCGCCTGGATCTGCTGGGCGACGTCCATGAAGCGGACCTCGTTCAGGCCCGCGCTGAGATCGACATTCCGCTCCTCGCGGACGAGGCCCCGGCCATCGTTGTAGACGGTGACCGCGACGGAAACCCGGTGATCGGCCGAGGACGTGACCTGACCGGCAAACGAGGCCTGTGAAAGAGCGAGCAGAACCGCGATGGCTTTCCTCATGGAACTAGTACTTCACTCGAAGGCGATAGGTAAGAACAGTTTCGCCACCCGCGGCCACCGGAATGTCCCACTGCGACTCGAACGCGGCGGTCTTCCGGTTCGGATGAGAGGTCTCGATCATCGTCCACTCGCCGCCGATGGGTTCGACCACACGGACGGTGACCGGAGTGTCCTTCTGATTGCGGATCTTGATCTCGTGCGCGGACTCGTAGGTGTTGGCGGGCCGCGTGGCGAGGTGGCGGAAATCCGTCTGCCGGCGCTCGGCGACGATGTCGAAGGCGTTGCCGAGTTCGAGCTTGATCTCCTCGTTTCGCGGGGTGTGGTCGATATTGTCTTCACCGATGAGCTGCGGAGACCCCGAGCGGTCCTTCTTGAAGACGCGGACGATTCCCTTGGGCAGCGGCTGGCCGAGCCCCGGCGTCGCCTCGGTGTTCTTGAAGCCGATGAACACCTTGATCTTCTCCTTGCTGGCCGGGCCCGACCAGACCGACTGGAAGTAGTGGGTTCCGCCGCTCAGCACATAGTCCTTGACGATGCGGATGCCCTCGGCCTGAAGGAGCTGGATCTGTTTGGTCTGGGCATTCTTGATGGTCGACGGGCGGTCGAGGGTATAGAGGTGGTACTCAAACAGACCCTCTTCGGCGAAGCTCTGTTTGGCCGAGGCCATTTCCATGGAGACCTGTCGGCCAAGCAACTGGGGCCGTGGGGGCTGCGCCTTGTGCACGTCGCCGGCCACCAACTTGAGCTTGGCGTCCTTGTAGGAAGCGCCGGAGTTGTTGTTGATCGTCACCCAGCCCTGCAGCCCCGCCTTCTCCTCGGCGGCATCGAGGGAAAGAACATAGTCGGCGCTCCACTGCATGCCGCCGGTGATGTACGAGGCCTCGATCTTCCTCCGGCCCGCCGTGGGGGCGGCGATCTGCCATACGAGTGTCGGCTTCGCAATCAGGTTCCCGGGGACGTTCGGGAAGACCATCCGCGAGTAGGCGGGATTCACCACGATCTTGCCGCCGATCTCCCACACCGTGCCCGCGTTGTTCGAGAGAAGCTTCGCCTCGACCGACTCCTCCACCGTCGAGTTGTTCATCATCTTCTGTTGCACGAGAGTGATGGTCTGTCCCACAAACTTGTCGAGGAGCTTCGCGGGCGAGAGCAGGTCGTATTCGTAGTTCTGCTCGAGGACATTGAAGGGCGCGCCCTCGATGGGAGCCACGCGCACGGTCGGGGCCTGGATCTGCTCCGCCACTTCCATGAAGCGGACTTCGTTGACCCCCGCGGCGAGGTCGATGTTCCGCTCCTCGCGCACGAGGCCCCGGCCGTCGTTGTACACGGTGACAGCCACGGAGACGCGGCTCTCGGCGGACGAGGTCACCTGCGAGGCGTAGGTGGCCTGGGAGAGGGTGAGAAGGACGGCGGTGGCTTTTCGGGTCATGGGTTCCTTGTCTTTTGCGGCAGGTCTCAGCCGGTTGTTTCAAGGGTGAGACGCGCGACCGCGTCTGATTCTTGCAGATCGGACCCACGGCCGCCCCCTTGGGGGATGTCGAAGGATCGCCGGCGGCGTGAGAAAGTCCCTGCGATGGTTGCCCCACCACGTCTCCGGTCGCGCCCGGCATTCCTCGTCATGGGAATCGTCGTCGCCCTTGGCCTCGCCCCGCGTACCGCCGCGCAACAAGCACCCTGCCGGCCGGGAGGGGACAGCCTTCTCTCCCTTGGAAAGGCGGCGTTCTTCTGGTCGATCGAGCGCGGCGCCTTCGCGATCGGTGAGCGATCCCTCGACGATCTGACCGACGGACTGGTGGGCGTCACCGCCGCGAAGTCCTCAAGTCGCGCGAAGCGATCGGGCACGATGTCCCCGGCGCAGGCCCGGACGGCCGTCTTTCCCACCGGCTCGGATGAGCCGCTGGTGAGCGGGTTGAGCGCCTATGTTGAAAGTCCCTCCTCCGAGGCCGCGGATGCCGCTTTTCAGGCCTTCCTCGAATCCGCCACGAGAATCCTCTTCGAAACGCCTCCCGAAAAACCAGGCGAGACCGGGCGGGTAGGCCTCGCCATCGAGGAACGCCAGATCTCAAACCGGGGCACGAGGTTCGGCGTCGCGGATATGGTGAACGAGCGCGCGCGACGAAACCTGGAGTACTCCTTCTTCGGGGACGGCGCCGACCTGCTGATGGGGAAGGTGCAAAAGCTGCTGGGCGAGGCGCCCTTCTTCAAGGCGCCCGGCATCGCCGATGGGAAGAACCTCGACCGGAACAACCTCGGCATCGAGGTGCGGTCGGAAATGGATCTGCGCGCCCTCTGGTTCAAGGACTATCGCGATTACCTCGCGGCCGAGGCTCCGGGTCGCCCGGCCGCACAGGTCACGGAGGCCCTGAACGCCGGCTGGCCCGGCCTGCAGAAGTTCTGGGCGTTCAAGCGAACCGAGATCTTCCTAGATCGGGCCCAGACCACGTTTGGAACCGAGATGCGCGAGGTCTACGAGCGCGCCACGGCCCGGAGCCTGCCGCGACGCGACTGCGAACCCTGAGGACGGCCAGGCCGCGACTAAGATCGGGCCTTGCCCCCATCCGTGCCGCCGCGCATCGGAAAATTCGAAATCCTCGACCGGCTCGGTCAGGGCGGGATGGGTACGGTCTACAAGGCGCGCGATCCCGGCCTCGACCGCCTCGTCGCACTCAAGACCATCGTGAGCGACGCGGTCGACAGCGCGGAGGCGAAGGAGCGCTTCTTCCGTGAGGCGCGCGCCGCCGCGAGCCTTCAGCACGCAAACATCGTCACCGTCTACGAGGCCGGAGACTTCGAGAGCACGCTTTACATCGCGATGGAGCTGCTCGACGGAGAGGACCTTTCGCGCGTCCTTCAGGCGCCGCGCAGCGTCGAGGACAAGGTGAAGATCGTGGTCGAGATCTGCCGCGGCCTCGACTACGCGCACAAGCGCGGCGTGATCCACCGGGACATCAAGCCCGCCAACATAAGGCTCCTGCCCGACGCGCGTTTGAAGATTCTCGACTTCGGGATCGCCCGGCTCGGCGATGCTCACATGACTCAGACCGGCCTCGTCCTCGGCACGCCGAGCTACGTGGCGCCCGAGGCCCTGACGGATACACGAGTCGACCATCGCGCCGACCAGTGGGCGGTCGGCATTGTTCTCTATGAGCTGCTGGCCGGGCGGCGGCCCTATGCGTCGCCCACATTCACCACCCTCGCCTACCAGATCGTCCACGAACCCCTGCCGCCCCTCGACCCCGGGGCGCTCGGCCTGCCTCCAGGCTTGTGGGAGGTGGTGAAGAGATCCCTTTCAAAGTCCCCCGGCGATCGCTACCAGGACCTCGCACACATGGCGGCCGACCTGCGAAAAGTGGCGGGCCTTCGCGTGCCCGTCGATTCTCCTCTTTCGGAGGAATCCCGGCGGCGGGCGTACGAGGAGAACCTGCAGGAGGCGAAACGAAGACTGGAGTCGCACGACCTCGAGCGTGCGCTCGAGTCGGCGCGGCGCGCCCAGGCATTGGAGCCTTCGGGACGCGAGATTGTGCAACTCCTCGCGGGCCTCGAGGCCCGTTTGGACTCCGGCTCGACCCAAGCCACTCCCCGTCCGGCGCCCACCACGGTGGTGACTCAGATCCGCGCGCGCGGCGCTGCGGTGTACCGAGACCTCGGAACCTTCGGCGAGCCTCCGCCTACCCAGACGATGGCCTTCTCACCCGTGCGAGGGGTGTTGGCTCTTTCGGGCACCGACGGCGCGGTGCGCTTGTGGGACCTCGCGGCGCGCCGGCGGCTCGTCGTCCTGAGCACCGAGATGCACAAGCGCGCCGGCCACGATGCCCGCGCGGTCTGTCTCGCCTTTTCTCCGGACGGCAAGCTGCTGGCCGTCGGCCACGTCGACGGCGCCATTCATCTCTTCGATCTCACCCGGGGAGTTGAGTTCCCCGTGAAGCCCCGACACGAGGAGATGGTTACGAGCCTCGCCTTCTCGCCGGATGGCGCCACCCTCGCCTCCGGCGGCACTGACACCAACCTCAAGCTGTGGGATGTAAAGGGCTGTCAGACCGGCGACCCACGCCGCGAACTCTATCGCCAGCCGTCGGCGATCACCTCCCTGGCCTACGCGGGCGAAGGCAAGCTGCTGGTGACCGCCCACACCAATCGCACGCTCCGTGTGCTCGATACATCGCGCGTGCGCCTCACCGCCACGCTCCGCGGACCCGACGCTCCCGTGAACCTGACCCGGGTCGACCCCGGGGGGCGGTTGCTGGTAACCGGGAGTCAGGACCGGATGCTGCGCGTCTTCAACCTCGAAACGACGGCGCCGCCCTTGAGCCTCGGTCCCTTCCGCAAACCGCTCACCTCGGCCTGCTTCTTCACCGATGGACGGCATCTCGTTACCGTCGGCCTCGAAAATGTGGTCCAGATCTGGGACCTCGAGTCTCAGGACGTCATGGCGAGTCTTTACGGTGCCTCCGAGGAATCGTTTGTCGGTGTCGCCCTGTGCGGCGCGGGAGAACAGATAGCCGTGGCGATGGCCGACGGCCGGATCCGCTTGTGGGGACCGGCATAGCCCCGGGAGTCTGGCCTTTCCGATAGCGTTACCTGACCCCTCTGAACTCGATCATCACCTCGGGGTCCGAGACCTTGATGCCCTTGATGCCCTTCACCATGGCCGCGGTCGGCGGGCCATTCCCAGGAGCTTCCGCGAGCTTGCGCAGCGCCGCCTCGTCAAGGGCATCGAAGTCCATTTCCATGAGCGTCACCACCGACCCCGCCACATGCGGGCTGCTCGTCTTCACGAGAGCTCCGTTCACTTCCACCACCGTCTTGATCTTCAAGCCCGCCATCATTGGTAGATCCTACTTTCCTGATCCGCGAGCGTCCGCGGCCATTTCCGTAGGACCCCCTTTCAAACCGTGCGTG
>ENA-ORBV01002923-ORBV01002923.1-microbial-mat-metagenome-genome-assembly--contig:-NODE-2923-length-35178-cov-6.169254_pt1 | contig 35178 bp, 26 predicted proteins | sample MGYA00237777_ERZ505514 | MGnify/ENA primary metagenome ERZ505514 (study PRJEB26160, sample SAMN06269048) | microbial mat metagenome | isolation source: Oligotrophic lake microbial mat | place... | reverse complement strand
ACCCAATCCCTTGTGCAGGAACAAGATTGTTCCCGGAAACCCGCGTTGCGCGCCATCTATCGGGCCCAGAAACGGCGCGTCAATACCTTCCGGGCGAGCAGCGCGCGGCGGTGGGCGAGCCTGTGGCGGGTGGCGGGTTACCCGCTACGGGGCCTGCTGTCGGGCTTCAACATGACCACCGGCAACCTCAGCAGCCTGTCGGGCCTGGAGGTGATACGCATTACAGTTTGAAAGGTCAGTCCTATATCTTCTAGTCGGCGGTTACAAGGTATAGGCCTGACCCTCAGCGCTCTCTCTGCCGATGAAGGGCGCATTCGCCAGCATGCCGTGGACATCGGCCAAAGCGTTTATCGACCGCTGTCTGCGCCACGGCAACTCAGCGACGTGCTGGACGCGCTGCTAGACAAGGCAAATCAGATCGCCGATTCTTTCGAGCAATCGTTTTTCATGATGGTGCATTTGCCCTATCTGCAGCCGTTTGCCGACATCAATAAGCGCACATCCCGACTGGCTGCGAACCTGCCCTTGTTTTGCGCCAATCTGGAAGAGTGTGCGGGGTCAGGAAGAGTGTGCGGGGTCAGGCCTATACCTTCCAGTCGTCGACTACAAGGTATAGGCCTGACCCTCAAGTCCGTGATCGAGTGCAATCGTGTTGATCTTCATGGGGAGTCCGGCGTGCGGGCCGCCGCGGACCCTGCTTCATTCAGTGTACCGACGCGGCTATGAGCCGAATGGCCAAACAAGACGGCTTTACCCCAGCATTTCCGATGCCGACTTTTTTACTTGCCCCGACGCATATTTGCCGACGTGCGCCTCATTGATTCGACGGACTTTTTGTGGCCAAGGAATTTCTCGGGTGGCGCTCGTCCTCGAACCGGCGTTCGCCGTTGTTGCCCGATGTCCCCACGTTCAACGAGGCATCGAGGCCACGCTGATGGCCGGCGGCATGGACGTGGTGGCGCTACGCGCCGCACGCATGGCCGAGATCATCGGAAGCGAAGCCGCCTACAACGAGGCAACGGTCAAGAAACAGGGCTTCAAGCCGGACTGAGAGCGTCAGCGGCAATCGCTTGAACCCACGCAAGACCTCGCAAGCAGCCCCAGGCGCTCAGGGCCACGGCCATCGGCGGCGGCCGGTTGAGTGTGAGGTCTGCGTCCTACAGCGGCCGCACGGGGCCGGCGTGCCGGCGCGCCTGTTCCGCCTGCAGCAACGCCAGGTCGAGCGCGCCCATGAACTCATCGACCTTGATCGGTTTTGTGAGGTAGCGGAAGAAGCCTGCGGCCAGGCCTTTCTCCACGTCGCGTGGCATCGCGTTGGCGGATAAGGCCAGCACCGGGATGTGGGCGGTTGTTGGATCGTCCTGCAGCGCCTTGAGGGCTTCGAAGCCGCTCAGGCCGGGCAGGTTGATGTCCATCAGCACCAGGTCGGGCAGGTGGCTCTGCGCCAGCGCGATGCCCATCGGGCCGTCGATGGCGGTCACCATCTGCAGGTCGCCGCGGCGCGCCACCAGGCGCTCGATCAACGCCAGGTTGGCCGGGTTGTCCTCGACGTACAGCAGGGTGCTTCGTGGCGTGCCCGCCAGCGCCAGCCGCGCGGCGTCGGGGTTGCCGTCCGGCGTTGCAGCGGCATCATTGAGCAGCACCGGCGCACCGGTGGCCGGCAGCTCGAACCAGAACACGCTGCCTTGCCCGACCGTGCTGTCGACGCCGATGGTGCCGCCCATCAGCTCGACCAGGCGGCGGGTAACGACCAGCCCGATGCCGGTGCCTTCCTCGGCCGTGCTTTCCTTGCCCAGGCGGTTGAAGGGCTGGAACAGCTGGGCGATCTGCGCCGGCGTCAGGCCGGCGCCGGTGTCGGCCACGCTGACACGAATCCGGCTCTCGTCGGCGCTGGCCGCGCATGCGACCGCCACGCTGCCACCGGGGCGGTTGTACTTGATGGCGTTGGACAGCAGGTTCACGATCACCTGCTTGACGCGCGTGCGGTCGGCATGTACATGCAGCGCCGCGGCGACGCCGGGGAACTGCATCCGGATCGCGTGGCGTTGCGCCAGCAATTCGATCATCGCCTGGCAGTCCTGCAGCAACTCGGCCAACGACACCGACTCCGCCGAGATCGTGAGCCGGCCCGACTCGATCAGGGCCAGGTCGAGGATCTCGTTGATCAGGCGCAGCAGGTACCAGCCGGCCTGCAGGATCTGTTCGATCGACTGCTGCTGCGCCCTCGAGGGCGCCGGCACGTCCGACGCCATCAGCTGCGCGAAGCCCAGCACGGCATTGAGCGGCGTACGCAACTCGTGGCTCATGCTGGAGAGGAACTCGGATTTCGCCAGGTTGGCCTTCTCCGCCGCGGCGCGGGCGGTCTCGAGCTCGACGTTGTTGTCCTGCAGCGTGCGCTCGATCTGTTTGCGCTCCGTCACGTCGCGCGCGGCGGCGAATACGCCTTGCAGCGTGCGCTCGCGGTCATGGAAGGTGGTGGCGTTGTACGAGACCACCGTCTCGTGCCCGTCGCGCGCCAGCGCGGTAAGTTCGTAGTTGGTGACCTTGCCCTCGTGCAGTACGCGTGCGATGGCAGCCTGCGCGCGCTGTGGGTCGGTGAAGAAGCTTTTGAACGGCGCGCCGATGAGTTCGTCTCGGGTGCAGCCGGTCAGCACCTCCATCTGCTGGTTCACGTCGCTGATGATGCCACGCGGGTCGGTGGTCATCAGGGCGTCGATGTTGGATTCGATCAGCGAGCGGGTGTAGAACTGCTGGTCGCGCAGGCGCTGATCCAGCAGCGCTTGCTCGGCCTCGACCTGCTTGCGCGCCGTGTTGTCGGTGCCGATCAGCAGGTACCCGATGACGCCGCCCTGTGCGTCTCGCAGCGCGGTGACCGAGACTATGGCCGGGAAGCGGCTGCCGTCCTTGCGGATGTAGGTCAGCTCGTAGATGTCTTCGATGCCACGCGAAGCCTTGAACACCAGCGCCTCGAAGCCGGGCGCGATCAGTGTGTCGAGCTCCAGGCTCAGCGCCGCGGCGCGCGCAATCACCTCCTGCGCATCCGAAATGCCGGCCGGCGTAAGCTTGTCCACCAGGTCTGCAGCCTCGTAGCCGAGCATGCGCTCGGCGCCGACGTTGAAGATCTGGATCACGCCGCGCGCGTCAGTGGCGATGCAGGAGAAGTTGGCGCTGTTGAAGATCGCGTCCTGCAGCGCGCCGGCCTTGATCAGCGGTTGCGGCATGCGCAGCGGGTGTTGGGAGGCGATTGCATGTGGATCAGGTCCGTGAGAAGACTTCGACACCGATGCCGCGATAACCAATGAAATCGGCGGCCTCGTTGAACATCGGTTCGCCGCTGACCCTGAACTCCTGCCGCGACCCGTCATCGTTGACGCGCTCGAACAAGAAACCGACGAACGGCGTGCGCCCCGCGATGTGGGTGAGCAGCGCGGTACGCTGGATCTCGTTCCATCCGTCCTGCGGTTCGGCGGGCTCGGCCTCGGGAAACACATCGACGCGCAGGCCCAGCATCTCCTGCACCGGCCCCGACACCTTGGTGAAGGCGCCGTCGCCGTCCTGCTCCCAGTACCAATCGGAGGCCAGTTCGGTCAGGCTGCGGTAACGCGCTTCACTTTCGCGCAGTTCGGCGGTGCGCTCCAGCACCCGGGATTCGAGTTCACGGCTGTGGTTTGCCAGGTTGCGGTACAGCAACCGCACCTCCAGCATGTTGCGGATGCGGGTCCGGATCTCCAGCAGATCAAAGGGTTTGCTGATGAAGTCCCGCGCGCCGGCCTGCAAGGCGCGCAGTTTGTGGCCCGGCTGCGCGGTGATCACCAGCACCGGCAGGTAGTCGTCGCGCTCATTGGTCTTGAGCGCATCGATCACGGCGAAGCCGTCCATCCTGGGCATCTGCAGGTCGAGCAAGATCAGGTCGAAGTCGTGCTGGCGGTGCAGGGCGCAGACCTCCTGGGGCTTCATCGTCAGCGCGATGTTGGAGTAACCGGAACTGATCAGCATCTGCTCGAGCAGCACCACGTTGGACTGCTGATCATCGACGATCAGGATGCTCGCCTTGAGGATGTCGGATTCGGGGATGGTCATGCGGGTTTGCGGCGCACCACGACACTTGCCGCGCGAAGACCGCCGGCACAATCAAAAAAGCCGAGTGAACAACGATTTTTAACCCGGATGCCGCCAGCCGTCTGTGCGCTACCACACATAGGCTCTGGCTTGCCCGGTCATCCCATGCGCTTGGAGTACGACAATGTCCATTGCACTTGGTGCGCGGGTCCAGCATTCCATCGCGTCAGTTCCACGAAGGTGGCGGATGGGCCCAGGCTTCTTATACTGCCGCTTGCGTCACAAGCAGTTCGGAAGCAACACGCACGGGGCGTCGATTTGGTTAACGAAGGAGTGGGCCGATGAAAAATTTCCCCGTCGTTTGCGTGGGTGGTTCCGCCGGTGGGCTCGATGCGTACATCAGGCTACTGCAACACCTTCCGTCCGACATGGGTGTCGCGGTCGTCATCGTGAACCACATCACGATCATGCCGACCCAACTGCACAAGGTTCTTCCGCGCTTCACTTCCATGCCGGTTGAACTCATCTCGGAAAACTTGCGGGTGGTGCCCAATCGGGTATTCATCATCCCGGCCAACCGGGATCTGCACATCGATGGCGACGTTTTTCATCTGAAACCCATCTCCAAGCCGCGCGGGTGGCCTGATGTCATCACGGTATTCCTGCGTTCATTGACGCAAAACTGGGACGGACCACTGATTGCCGTGATTGTCTCGGGCTACGACGGCGACGGGGCTGCCGCGCTGTCCGGCATCAAGGACGTGGGCGGCATCACCATCGCGCAAAAATTGAGTACGGCAGCGCAGCCCGACATGCCCCAGAGTGCGATTGCCAGCGGGTGTATCGATTTCATTTTGTCGCCTGAGGATATTGGCAAGGAAATCGTACGCATCGCGGGCATGCATGCCCCGCGGCTCGACGCTTGAGCGCTTGAGCAGACGCATGCCAACGCCCTTCGTGCCGTGAAGCGCGAAAAGCCTGCGCAACCCGTATCTGATCGCGATCACGCAGCGCAAGGCTACCGGGTTCGAGCACCGCCATGCGAAGCGAGAAGCTGTCGCCCACATCCAGGTTGCCGACCCGCAATGGCGGATGCGCTGGCTCCTGCCGGATATCAGCACACGACTATCCATTGACGTTACTATTCTGACAAGTGTGGCTGCCTGCGTGATTCAGTCCTTCAGGTGTGTCGATACGGAACATCTGTTCAACGGCGGCGCGTTGCGCGTTTTGCCAGCATTTCAACTGTCGCAATTCGAAAGCTGCAGTTGCTTGACGCCGCAGCTTTCCTGAAAAAATGGCGCGACGGGCATGTCTGGCGCGCCGAGATCGTTGACTACCATTGAGGGAGAACCACCGTGCCAGGCAAAGTAGCGCGCGCGACGCCAGGAGACATCCTGCTGCACGATTTTCTTGAGTCCTTGGGCAACACGGGAATCCATGGAAGAAACTCTCTCCCGAATTCGCCGCTGGGACGTGTTGCCTTCCTGAGCCTGCCCTGGCGTTCGGAGCCGATCGATGCAATGTCCTCAGTGCCAGCATGACAACGAGCCGCCCGCCCGCTACTGCGGCGGTTGCGGGCAGGCGTTGCGGCGGCACTGTGCGGCCTGCGGGGCAGACAATTCGCCGACCAATGACTTCTGCAACCGTTGCGGTGCCGAGCTGTCAGGTGCCGTCCTGCCCCACAAGCCACCCACGGTTGCTCGGCCATACACACCGGCGCATCTCGCAGACAAGATTCTGGGTTCCGCGTCGGCGCTCGAGGGTGAGCGCAAGCAGGTCACGGTGCTGTTTTGCGACATCGCCAACTCGACCGAACTGGCCCGTCGGCTCGGTGCCGATGCAATGCACGAACTGCTCAACAGCTTCTTCGAAGTTGCGCTTGCCGAAGTCCATCGGGTGGAAGGCACCATCAACCAATTCCTGGGCGACGGTTTCATGGCGCTGTTCGGCGCGCCGGTGGCCCACGAGGACCATGTTCGCCGTGCCTTGTTAAGCGCACTGGCCATCCTGCAAAAGCTGAAGGAAGCCGAAATAGACGATTCCGGCGGCCTGGGCCAGGTCCGTGTGCGCATGGGCATCAATACCGGCATGGTCGTGGTCGGAACCATTGGCGACAATCTGCGAACCGACTACACCGCGGTGGGCGACACGACGAATATCGCGGCAAGACTGCAGCAGCTGGCACAGCCGGGGCGGGCCTGTGTCAGCGAGAGCGTCTACATCACGGGAAGCGCGTTCTTCGATTTCCACTCGATCGGCAAACGCATGCTCAAGGGCATCGCCGAGCCGATGTCCGTGTTCGAACTGACCAAAACCCGACCACGCGAGACGATGGGTTCGCGCGCCACCCGGCTGGGCATCACATCGCCCCTGGTCGGTCGCCAGCGCGAGATCGCCCTGCTGCAGGCAAGCCTCGATCAGCTTGCAAACGGACAGGGCGGCATCCTGATCCTTGCTGGCGAGCCCGGCGTTGGCAAGTCGAGGCTGGTTGCCGAGACCCGGCGCCTGTCGAAAGGTGGCAGGACTCTCTGGCTCGAAGGGCGCGCGGTGTCCTTCGGGCGTAGCCTGAGCTACCTGCCCTTCATCGACATCCTGAAGGAAAGCTTCGACATCGCCGACGATGATGCCGACGAGGACAGCTGGTCCAAACTCGAAATCGGGCTGGAGGAGCTGTTTGCCGAGCGGGCGCATGATTTCCTGCCCTATCTGGCCACCATGCTGGCGCTTCGCATCCCGGACGCATTCGCCGACCGCATCATGTACCTTGACGGTCCGGCGTTCCGGCGCCAGGTGTTCCTGTGCATGCGCCAGTTGTTCGAACGCCTGGCGACCCGGCAACCACTGGTGCTGTTTCTGGAAGACTGGCACTGGGCCGACCAGTCGTCGATCGAACTGGCCGAACACCTGCTGCCGCTGGCCGGTACAAAGCCCTTGCTGGTATTTCTTGCGACCCGCCCGGACCCGGAAGGGCCGACCGCTCGTATCCAGCAGATCGCCGCGAACCAGGGCGGACAGCGCCTGCAGGAGGTGGCACTGGCGCCACTATCCGACGCAGACAGCGCCTTGCTGGTCGGCAATCTGGTCGGTCAGCTGGACATTCCCGCAGCCTTGCGCGGGCAGATCCTGCGCAAGACCGAAGGAAACCCGTTTTTCATCGAGGAAGTGATCCGCTCGCTGGTGACCGAAGGTGTGCTGGTGCGCGGCGCGCGCGATTCGTCCTGGCAGCTCGCCAGGCAGCATGAGCAGGTCCATCTGCCGGACACGGTGCAGGGCCTGATTCTTGCGCGCATCGACCGCCTCGAGGAGGAAGTCAAACAGGCACTCAAGCTGGCCTCGGTGATCGGCCGCAGCTTTTTCAATCGGATACTGGAGGTGATCAGCAAGGCGCAACGCAACCTGGGCGGAAATCTGGCCGAACTCGAACACGCTGAACTGATTCGCCAGACCCAGCAGGTGCCGGAAGTCGAGTACATCTTCAAGCACGCGCTGGTGCATGAGGCGGCTTATGGCAGCATTCTTGCCGAAAACAGGCGTGCCATTCACCGCCGCGTGGCACAGGCGATCGAGATGCTGTTCGAGGACCGACCGGAGGAATTCACCAGCCTGCTGGCCCACCATTACACCCGCGCCGAAGACTGGGACAAGGCCCAGGAATACCTGTTCAAGGCCGGAGACCAGGCCGGGCGCATGGCCGCCGACACCGAGGCATTGGAGCACTTCCGGCAGGCTGAAGCTGCCTACGTGAAGGCATTCGGCGACAAGCTCAGTCCCTTGCAACAGGCGGCGCTGGCGCGCAAGATCGGCACCGCACTCTACGGCACCGGACACTACGAACAGTCGCTGGAGCAGCTTCGACGCGCATTGTCGCGTCTGGGCCTGCACTATCCGACCTCACGCTGGGGCGTGCGGCGGGCCATCCTCAGATACCTCGGCGCGCATCTGCTGCGGGGAATTCGCGCCAGGCTCGGCATGCCAGCCGCGCGCAAGCTCGACCTCGCTTGGGCGCAGGAGATCTCGACCATCTGCCACTTCATGTCTTGGATGGATTACTTCCTGGACAAAGAGCGCATGCTGCTCGACTGTCTGCTCGAACTCCATGCGGGAGAGCTCAGCAGTTATCGCGTCGCCGAAGCCCGCGGGCTCAGCAGCCTGGGATTCGGATTCATGACCTTCCAGGCACTCGGCCTGTCCCGGCGTTACCACAATGCCGCACGCGCCGTTGCCGAGCGGACCGATAACGCATCTGCGATCGCATTCGCCTGGTTTGCCCTCGGCTTCCTGGACTACTACGACGGACTGTGGGATGCGTGTGACCGCAATCTGAACAAGGGTGGGTCCCTGTATCTCGAGTCGGGCGATATCCACCGCTGGGGCGGCGCGATGCTGATGCGCTCGCTGGTTCTGTACTTTCGCGGCGATCTGACGCAGACCGCCGCTTTGGCAAGCGAATTGCTCAGGGCAGGCCAGGACTCGGCCGATCCACAGCTGACAAGCTGGGGCTACCAGGTGCAGGGCTACCCCGCCATGGCATGCGGACCGCTGGCCACCACGATCAATCACCTGCGCACCGGCGTCGCCCTCGCTGCACGGATTCCTGCGTGGGACAACTACCTGTACCAAAAGGCGCTGCTCAGCAAGTGCCTTGTTCTGCAGGGCAAGATCGACGAGGGCCGCGCCGAACTCGGCGACGCGCTTGACATCATCCAGGTCCACCATCTGACCAGACCGTTCGACAAGATCGAGGTGCTGACGGCACTGGCCAATTGCGCGATTGCAATCGCCGACCGTGCGCAGGTGAAGGGGGATGCAAACGAAACGTCCCAGGCCCTGCGGGAGGCCCGCACATGCTGCGAGTCCGCCCTGCGCGATGCGCGGCGGATGCGTGGCTGGTTGCCTGAAGCACTGCGCATGCGCGGCACCGCAGACTGGCTGTCCGGCAACAAGACGGGCGCGCTGAACTATTGGCGCCAAAGCGTGGCCGAAGCGGAGCAATCCAGATTCCCGATCGAAGGTGCGCGTGCCTTTCTCGAGATGGGAATGCGGTCGCAGGATCCGGCGCTGATCGAGCAGGCATGCGCTGTGTTCCGCGCAAAGGGCGCCAGGGTATTCCTGGCGATTGCACTGCATTGCCAGGCACGGTTGCTGGCGCAGTCGTCGGCCGGCGCCCAATCCGCGATCGACGGATTCTCGCGGGCGATCGAGGCACTGGAACTGGTCGATGCCGACTTCGACCTGCAGCAGGCCCGCATCGTGTACGCGCGCCTCGTTGGCGCCTGAACGGACGCCTGGCGAAGCCAGGGTTGCAACAATCCTGCGCAACCTCCTGCTCAACTGGCTGGTGCTGCTGCCCCTGTTGATGGCCGCACTGATGCTGCCGCGCATTTACCTGTCGGTCCTGGCGTTGCCGGAACGGTTCTTCGGAAAGATCATCTTTGCCGGTTCACCGCCCGGCCCGCGGCACTACGGTGCCAGCGAACTCGATGCCGTCAGCGATCTCGTCGTGGTGCATTACGGACTTCCGGCCGTTTGCGCCATCGTGCTGGCCAATGCGCTGTTCAACACCCTGCGTTTCCTGCCGGGCGCCGGCAATATCGATCACTCGCGCGCCGACTACTACAGATCCATTTTGCTGCCGCTTGTCGGCGCGGTGCTCGCCTATCTGGCGTTCGACTCACTCTACTACCTGGGTGAGGCCTTTTCCATCGAGGGCAGTCTGGCCCGACAGGTGCTCGCGGCGCTGGTGCCAAGCCTGCTGGCCTGGATACTCTTCCTGCTGGTCTCCGGCGCATCTGCACGCACCGATCGGATGCGCCAATCGCTGCCGCTCGCGGTATTTGTCATGGGAGCCGGAACGGGCCTGGCTTCATGGATTTCGGTCAATCACCTGCTCTGGAGTCCGAATCCGGACAAGGAACTGCCATGGCCGGAGTATGTGACCTTCGCGCCGCCCGCCATCATCCTAGGTTACGCGCTGGGGACCGTGTTGTTCGTCGGCCTGTCCAGCCATTTCCTGCGCGACGAAGATCGCGAGTGGATGTCACGCAACGTGGCCAGCCTCCTGGTGTTCTGCTTCACCTGGTTGCTTCTTTGCGGCCCGGCGGGGGCGCGCACATGGAAATATGCTGGTCCGCGTTCGCCCATCCATTCGCTGGTCAATGAGGCCTTCGGCCTGACTTCGAACCAGAACCCGTACGTCTACCTGTCCGATGGCGGCCATTTCGAGAATCTCGGCCTGTACGAGATGGTGTTGCGGCGCTGCCGTCATATCATCGTCGTCGACGCAGGCTGCGACCCCGACTTGAGTCTGGACGACCTGGGCAACGCGCTGCGCAAGATCCGCATTGATCAGGGCATTACGATCACCTTCGATGACGCCCAGATGCGCCAATTGCGTCAGAGCTCAAGCCGATGCGCGGTCGCCACCATCACCTACTCCGCGCGTGATGACGGCGCCGCCGACGGACGGCTCCTGTATATCAAACCCATGCTGCGCGGCAATGAGCCTGCTGACGTCGAGAACTACGGCCATACCCATCCGGCGTTTCCGCACCAGAGCTCAGCGCACCAGTCGTTCGACGAAGCGCAGACCGAAAGTTACCGGATGCTCGGCCTGTACAGTATGCTGGAGCTGTGCCAGGGGTGGGTGGGCGGCACGCTGGCCGATTTCTTTGACCATGTCGCGGAATCCGACCCGGCCCACGCGAAACCTGGCTCGCGCATGAAAGACGGGCTGCCCCGGGAATCGGCACGCCGGGGCGCGGCGATGCCGACATAAATGGGTAGCAACATGAATCCGTCCGACGATCAGTCGATGGCGCAGGCCATGCAGGCACTCGAGCAACGTGACTTCGCCCGCGCGATCGACCTGCTGCAATCCGAGCTGGCCCGCCAGCCCGGCGCTGCGGCGCACGCGACGCTGGCCCTGGCCTTTTTTCAGAGCGAGCAGTACGCGTTGGCGAGCCAGCACTATGCATCGGCGCTGCAGCTTGAACCGCAGCGCCCGCAATGGGAGGCGATGCTGGCATTGGCCAGCGCCAATGCGACAGCCTCGATTCACGTGCATGTGCCGGAGCTGCGCTATTTCGACCGCGACACCTTGCTGGCCAGGCCCGCGGTGGGTCAGAGGGACCTCCCAGGGCCGCTGCCGGCGCGGCCGGGGCCGGGCCTGCTCGGGCAGTGGCGTATCGCGCTCGGTGACGGATTGGGTGAGGCAATCACCGCGGTGATGCATGTGGTGACAACCACGTTCGGGCGCCTCGCGGGCTACCGCGACGCGGTCTGGACCAACTGGTACCACCGACCTCAGGCGCTGGGCATCCTGACCCTGGCCTACATGCGCGACCGACTCAATGCAGACAACCTGGGCACGAGCTACCCGCAAGGTGCACTGGTGGGTTTTCAGCCCCAGGGGCAGGTGCCGCCGCCCGGAGTCACCCATTTCCGCACGGCCGACGGCAGCTGGAACAACCTGGCCGATCCGAAGGAAGGCGCCGCCGGTACCCGGTTTCTGCGCAACGTCGAGCACACCGCGATCCGTCCGGAAACCGGTACCCAATTGCTGACGCCGAATCCGCGCGAGATCAGCCTCAAGTTGTTCTCGCGCGGCAACGGACCGACCGGCGCCGCGGTCATGCATGAAGTGCCCTTCCTGAACATGATCGCTGGCGCCTGGATCCAGTTCATGAACGGTGACTGGATCAACCATGGCGAGATCCACTACAAGGACGCGATCGAGGTTCCCCTGCCCGATGACGACCCGGCACGCACACGGTATTGGCAGACCAAGATGTTCATCGGCAAGACGCAGGCCGACCCTACCCACATGAGCGGGCGCGAGGTGGCCGCGCGCACATCGATCAACGAGGTGACCCACTGGTGGGACGGCTCGCAGATCTATGGCAGCGACCAGGCAACGCAGAACCGTCTGCGCAGCATGGTGGGTGGCAGGCTCACGTTGCAGGAAGATGGCCGTCTGCCGCTTGACGGCAAGGGCGTCGAAGACACCGGCTTCACGCGCAACTGGTGGGTCGGCTTGAGCATGCTCCACACCCTGTTCGTACGCGAGCACAACGCCATCTGCGACCACCTGGCACAGGCCTATCCCGACTGGGATGACAACCGGCTGTTCAATGTGGCCCGGCTGATCAATGCGGCGGTGATGGCAAAGATCCATACCGTCGAATGGACGCCGGCCATCCTGCCCAATCCGTCGCTCGCGTTCGGCGTGAACATGAACTGGTATGGCGCGTTCACGAACATGCTGCGCAAGGGCAAGGCGCGCAAGACAGTCGCCGACATCAATGTGCGCAATCCCGAGATGGGTGGCGTGGTGGGCAATCCGGTTGACAAGCATGGCCGCGGATTCGGCTTGACCGAGGAGTTCGTCGAGATCTACCGGCTGCATTCGCTGCTGCCGGAGACGCTGGCCTTGCGCAGTTTCTCCGGCGGTGGCGCGCACGAGACGGTGCCCTTTCACGCCACGCGCCAATCCGGCTCGAGCAAAATCACGGGAAGGTTCTCGATCGCCGACCTGTTCTTTTCGTTTGGCAACCAGCACCCCGGCGCCCTGGTGTTGAACAACTATCCGCGCTTCATGCAGGAGCTGAGTATTCCAGGCAACCCGTTCTTCGACATGGGCACGGTCGACATCGTGCGTGCGCGCGAACGCGGCGTGCCGCGCTACAACGAGTTCCGGCGCCAGCTCGGGCTCAATCCGATCCGGATGTTCGAGGATCTCACCGACTCGGCCGAGCATGTCGCCAAGCTCAAGGAGGTCTATGGCAGCGACCCGGCAGACGTCGAAAAACTCGATCTGCTGGTCGGAACGCTGGCCGAGGGGCGCCGCCCGACCGGTTTCGGTTTTGGCGAAACCATGTTCTCGATCTTCCTGCTCAACGCCACCCGCAGGCTACAGGCCGACCGCTTCTTCACCGACTGCTACAACGAAGACGTCTACACGCCCGAAGGCCTGCACTGGATCGATCTGGTCGACTTGAAGACCGTGATCCTGCGCCACTACCCGGAACTGGCCGCAACCGGATTGACCAACATCCGCAATGCCTTCGAACCCTGGGACGCCGACGAGACGCTGTCGCCCGAACGCCATCCGCTGCGCGGCTGCGATCCGGAGCTCAAGATCGACCCCTGGCGCGGCGAGGCGCACCGCAACCCAGGGCGAGGCTGAGTCAGCATGATCTGGTTCATTCGCAAATGGTTCTGGAATTTTCTCGGCTGGGTGAAGATCACGCTGAACAAGCCGCTCGACATTCCACTTCCGCCCGAGACGCGCCGCAGCATCGTCCCGGTGCCACTGGGTTCGGCGATTCCCGCCATTCCGATCAAGGGCATCCTGGTCTGCCCGCCGGATCAGATTCCACCCGACGAACGCTCGCGCTCCAAGACCCTGGTCTACAAGCTGCAGGTCTGGCTCTACGACGCTTTCTCGCCGATGCAGGCCGGCTTGCCACCGGTGGACGCCGACGGCGAGCGGGCTCTGAAAAATGCCTTCACCTGGCTGCACCGAACCCGATTCAACCCGCCCGAAATGCCAGCGGAATACCTGGGCAGCCCTGATCTCGGTTCGCTGGCCGTGCGTGGCCCTTATGCCTGCTATACCGAACGGTGTGAGGACGGCAGTTACCAGTGGGACCTGATGCAACTGGCGCGGTACGCCCACCATGAAGGCCTGCACAAGCTCGGCGCCAAGGTCCTGTTCCGGATCGATCCGACCCGGCGTGCATTGCAGGCCTATCGCATCGACACCACACTGGGCTGCGCCGAGCCCGGCGATGCCGGCTGGGAGCGCGCGAAGAAGATCGCGCTGGCATCGGCCACCACCCACCTGTCGCTGGTGCGCCATTTCAACGGCGTGCACCTGATCGGTGGCGCCTACCTGGCCATCGCGACCCGCAACCAGTTGCCGCCGACGCACCCCCTGTGCCGGCTGCTGTGGCCCTATATGTTCGGCACGCTGCAAAGCAATGACATCGTGACCCGGGGGCAGATGGTGCGCGGCGGTGAGTTCGAGACCATCTTCAGTTTCACCTTCGAGGGCATGTGCCAGCTTTATGAAGACAGCCGGCACGATTACCGCGTCATCGTCAATGACCCACACGACGATGCCAGGGCGCGGCAGGTGCTGGCCCAGGGCTTCGATACGCCCACCGAAGACAACCTGCGCGCGCTGTTCGAACCGATGCACGCCTTTGCGCGCAACTACCTGCAGATCTATTACCCAGAGTCCGGCCCGGGTGGCGCGACGCGTGCGATACGCAACGATGCGTCGGTGCTGGCATGGCTGGACGAACTCAACGCGCTGCTTCCCCATGGAGTCGACGTGTCGCGCGCCGACGTCACGTTCGACAATCTGGCCCGGTTGCTGGCCCGATGGATCTATCTTGTTACCGTGCAGCACGAGATCCTGGGCAGCTTTGTCTGGAATTACCAGCTCTGGACACAACGCCAGCCGGTGCGCGTCTACCAGAACGGCCAACGCGAGCCGCTGGACGTATACCAGCGCCTGGTCAATGCCAACTACAACCTCAATGTGACGCGGCGCGCGCTGATGCACGACTTCTCCTACATGGCCCTGGATGCACCGGCCAAGGCCGCGATGGAAAAGTTCACACGCGACCTGACTGCGCTGCAAGCCCGCATGGAAGCCGAGCCCCGGGCCGTGTGGAAGATGTACCCCAAGACCCTGAAGGTGAACATCAATGCATGACGATCGATCGGACGGTTATCGCTGGGCCAGAACACTCGTACATCAGGAAGGCGGGCGGGCACTGCGACGGCGCCTGTTCTGGCTGATCATCCTGGCGCTGGTCCTTGTGCTGGGCGCCACGATGTGGAGCCATCGTTTTGGCGTGCCGGAGGACTTCTCCGACACCGCAGCGGAATACAAGTACGGCTCGATCGGTTCCGACCATCCCATGGCGATGGCGCCGGTTCCTTACTGGATCTGGAAAGTCCTGCCCGACATCCTGCCACCGGCCGATGTCATTGCCAAAGGCATGGGGCCGACCAATGGCAGGACGGGTTACGACGCTTTCGGTCTCGTCACCGAGCCCGCCATGGAAAAGCCGCGCAACTTCGTCCAGGGGCAGACCGTGTTCGAGCGTCCGATCGGGTTTTCCAGACGCCGGGTATTCGGAATCGATTTCGTCGGAGTCAACTGTGCGTTCTGCCATCTCAGCACAATCCGGGGCGAGGCGCAGGCCCCGCAGCAGATCGTGCTTGGCGGAACCGGCAACACGATCAATATCGAGCAGTTTTTCCTGTACATGTTCGGCGCGATGGGCGACCCGCGTTTCAACGCCGACACCGTCATGCCGGCCGTGATGGCGGCTGCGCGCAAACAGAACGCGGACCTGGGTCTGTTCGAGCGCCTGGTCTACCGCTTCATCGCCATCCCGCTCATTCCCAAACTGCTTGCATCGCGCGAATCTGCCTACTTCGATTTCATATCGGCCAAAAACCCGGACCGGCTACCGAACTTCGGACCAGGACGGGTGGACACCTGGGCGGTCTACAAGCGCCTGTATGTCGATCCGCCGCAGCGGGTGAAGGTCGAAGGCATCGTCGATTTCCCGCCGATCTGGAATGGCCGGGCAAGGGCCGGCATGCAGATGCACTGGGACGGCAATACGTCGGTCTTCGAGGAGCGCAACATCGTGTCGGCCCTGGCCGTCATCGGCGAGCGCCTGGACTACCTTGATTTTCCCCGCGTGACCCGGATCGCCGAGTTTGCAGAGGGGCTTTTGCCGCCGCGTTACGCGGATCGGATTCCCGAAAAATTCCGGCCTCTCGACAAGGACAACAAGCCGGTGCGCATACAACCAGAACGGGAGGAACGCGGCAAGGCGCTGTTCCAGCACCACTGCGCCGATTGCCACGCGCCGGGCGGCCTGCGCCTGGGCCGGGTCGAGCCGATCGACAACCTCGGCACCGATGGCCAACGCCTGAAGGATTTCTCGATCGAGCTGGCCGATGGCCTCAATCGCCTGCAGACCAAGAGCTGGAAGCTGCGCCAGTTCAAGACCCAGCACGGCTACGTCAACAACCTGCTCGACGGAATATGGCTGCGCGCGCCTTATCTGCACAACGGCTCGGTGCCGACTCTGCGCGACCTGCTCAACCCGCCGGTACAGCGGCCGAAGACATTTTGCCGGGGCAACGACGTTTTCGACTGGGTCAATGTCGGTTATGTCTCGGCTGCTGCCGCAGGCGATGGCAACACGCCGTGCGGGGCCTATTTCCTGTACGACACCTCCGTGACCGGCAACAGCAACCAGGGCCATCTGTTCGGCACCGATCTGGATGCAAGCGACAAGGACGCGCTGGTCGAGTTTCTCAAGACCCTGTAGCTGGCACAACCGGGCGCAGCGCAAGCCGGCTGCCTGCGCACGGGCGGCGCGCCAACGCCAAGGCTTCGGCCGGGTCGCCAAAGTCCGATCGGATCAGGCGTCGGATGTCGCGTTGCTGCCAGGTGGAGCACGGCACCTTGAAGCAGCGCCTTGCCCGATATCGGCGAGTTGGCGCAGCCCGTCCGAACGACTCTTATCCAGCCCCCATCCGCGGCACAAAAGTATCACCCTTCGCAGCTGGATTGGCGGCTGGAGTGCGCGCTGCGCATGGGCTGTCCATGCCGGTCACGACGCGCAGTCTTCGCCACCAACAGGGAGCTTTCATGGGCCGCCCACGCGATGTCAAGCCGCTTCCCACCGGCACCAGGCGCCGCAATTTCCTGAAGCGCTCGCTGCCAGCCGCGATGGCTGCGTCCGCCGCGCCGCTGCTGCTGTCTGCAGCTGGCAAGGCATTTGCACAACTACCGGGCCTGGCGGTGCAGAGAACCACACCGACGGCCTGGAGGGCACGTGGGCCCAACGTGTGGCCATGGGGCTGAAGGCCTGCTACGAATGGATGCCGGTGCGCGAGGTCGACCGACACGCGTGGTGGGCGAATGGTGGTTTGTCGATACCGTGGACAGCATCAGCAATGGCGAGACCTGTGCGGCCGCGTTCGAGGTGCGTGACGGCGACAACTACCTTCCACCATCGACCCAGACCCCCAACCGCTTCGCACCGCCGGCGCTGGCGCCCTGAACAAGGGGCTTCCATGTTGATGGAGGACAAATTCGTCTTCGCTGAAGCTTCGCTTGGAGATTGACCTCGAACGAGATTCCTCGCGCGAGCATCCATTGTTCGTTCCGCTGCGGTCTGCAGCGAAACGGCTTCATTTGCGCAGTCAATCGCAGTGCGTGCCTTTTGGTATCAGTGTCGCGAGATGCAGCCGGTCGTGATTGTGCTCGGGGCCCGATAACCATTGCCGGTGAACGGTACGGCCCACGAGACCGCAAGCCGGCGGACATGCGGCAGGAAACGACAAAACATGGCGTTTGAAATGCCTATTCACCCTTCGCTCCCTGCCCCAGGTAATGCGCCAGGATGGCCGGATCCGATGCGAGGTCCTCGCTGCGTCCTTCGTGTACCACCCGACCCTGCTCGATGACGTAGGCGCGGTCGGTGGCCAGCAGCGCCTGGCGCGCGTTCTGCTCGACCAGCAGGATGGTCAGACCCTGGGCATTGAGCGCGCGCAGGGCTTCGAAGACCTGCAGGACGATCACCGGTGCCAGCCCCAGACTTGGTTCGTCGAGCAGCAGCAGGCGCGGTGCACCCATGAGTGCGCGCCCGATGGCCAGCATCTGCTGCTGACCACCACTCAGCGAGCCCGCGCGTTGTTTCCGGCGCTCGGAGAGGATTGGAAACAGTGCGTGGATACGCTCCAGCGTGTAGGTGGAAGCCCGGCCGGACAGGGCCGTTGCCCCCAGCGTCAGATTCTCCCGCACGCTGAGATTGGGCAGGACCTGGCGCCCCTCGGGCACCTGCAACAGGCCCTTGCGCGACACATGCCAGGGAGCGACACCCACCAGTTCCTCGCCCATGAACCGGATCGATCCCCCGGTGGGCCGCACCACGCCGCTCAGGCAGTTCAGCAGGGTGGATTTTCCGGCGCCGTTGGGCCCGATCAGAGCGACAAACTCGCCTTCACGCACGGTGAGGGAAGCGCTGCGCAGGGCCTTGATGCCGCTGTACGCGGCGCTCAGGCCGGTGACCGCCAGCATGGCGGGTGATTGCGGTGGGGACTTCGGCGTATTCATGATGCGGCGGTCAGGCCCCCAGATAGGCAGTGATCACCGCCGGGTTGTTGACCACCTCGGTCGGCGTGCCCGAAGCAATCATGCGGCCGCTGTCGAGCACATAGATCTGGTGGCACAACTGCGTCACGAAACGCACGTTGTGCTCGATCAGCAGCACCCCCATGCCCGCGCGTGCCAGGCCCGAGAAAATTTCGCCGAGTTCACCGGCCTCCACGTCGTTCATGCCGGCCACGGGTTCGTCCAGCAGGATCAGCGCCGGCTGCGAGGCCAGCGCGCGCATCATCTCCACGCGGCGCTGGTGACCATATGCCAGTCCACCTGCTTCGTGCTCGGCCAGATGTGCCATGCCGAATCGCTCCAGCAGCGCCAGCGCACGGGTACGCAGCGTGCGGGTCTCGCCACGGGCGGCCGGCAGGCCCAGCAGGCTGGCCAGGGTGGACGTGGTCTCCCGGCGGTAGAAACCGATCATGACGTTGTCGATCACACTGGCCTCGGCCAGCAGCCGGATATTCTGGAAGGTGCGGGCAATGCCGGCGCGCGCGACCATGTGGGCCGGGGCCTGGGTGATGTCCCGATCGCCGAAGCGGATGTGGCCACCCGACACGGCGAGCATGCCGGTGATGAGGTTGATCAGGGTGGTCTTGCCTGCGCCGTTGGGGCCGATCAGGCCGGTGATCTTGCCAGATGGCACCTGCATGCTGATGTCGGCGACGGCATGCACACCGCCGAAGCTCTTCGAGACGTGGTCGATGCCGAGGGTCGTCATTCGCGTGCCTCTGCCGGGCTGGAGCGGGCGATGCGCCGCCGCCGCAGGGCCAGCAGGCCGGTATCGACAATGCCGCGCGGCATGAATGCAATCACCAGCATCAGGATCGCACCATACAAGGCCATGCGGTAGTCGGCCAGCGGCCGCGAGAACTCGGGCAGCGCGAGCAGGATCGCGGCGCCGACGATCGGGCCGGCCACCGAGCGCCGGCCACCGAGCACCACATAGGACAGTGCCGCAATCACGGCGGGGAAGCCAAACGTCGCCGGAAACAGCGTGAAGCTCTGGAACGCCTCCAGGCCGCCAAACAGGCCGGCAATCGCGCCGCTGATCGCAAACGCCAGCGCCTGGTGAAAATTGACCGACACGCCAAGCGAACTCGCCACTGCTTCGTTCTGCCGAATCGCCTCGAAGGCACGGCCCAGGCGGGTGGCGCCGATGGCCATCATGAGGTAGACCACCAGCAACAGCGAGACCAGGGTTTCGACGGTGCCCACCAGATTGGGAATGGCGTTGAGCCCCATCGCGCCACCGGTGAGGTTGTCCGAATACAGGGCCAGCGCCATCACGACCTGCACAAAGGCAAGGGTGGCAATGGCCTGGAAGACACCGCGCAGCCGGGCCAACGGCCACGACAGCAGCAAACCGACTGCCGCACCGAGCACCGACGCCGCCACCAGCGAGGCCAGGTAGTGCCAGCCCAGGCGCATGGTCAGGATGGCGGCCGCGTAAGCGCCGATCGACGCCAGACCGGCGGTCGCCACCGAAAAGACGCCGGCACGCATCACGACCCACTGGCTCAGTGCGTATCCCGAGCCGATCAGGAACACGTTGAACAGGTGGTGGTAGGTGTTGAGAAAATCGATCATCGCTCGGCCCTCATGGCGCCTGCGGTCTCCTTGCCGAACAGGCCATACGGCCGCACCAGCAGAATCACGAACAGCAGCGAAAAGATGATCGCGTCGGTCAGACCGGCAGGCAGGTAGGCAGCCGTCAGGGTCTGGATCATGCCGAACAGCAGTCCCGCGATCATCGCGCCAGGAATGCTGCCCATGCCGCCGAGCACGATGACGACGAAGCCGCGCAGCAGGAAAGGCTCGCCCATGGTGTACTGGATCGAGTTGAAGGCCAGGCCGATCAACACGCCGGAGGCACCGGCGAGCGCGCCCGACAGGAAGAAGGTCTGGAAATACACCACGTTCGGGTTGACGCCGCAGAGCACGGCGGCACGCTCGTTGCCCGAGACCGACCGCACACGCGTGCCCAGCGGCGTGCGGTAGAGATACCAGAACAGCACCAGCATGAGCACGAAGGCCGAGACCGCCATGAACAGCTGCAGCAGCGACACCCGCAAACCGGCGAACTCGAAGATACGCACCGGGAAGGTCTCGAAAGGGAAACGCAGCACCTCGGAGGCTGAAATCTTCTGCGCGAAGGTCATGATGATCAGGTCGGCACCCAGCGTGGAGATGATGGCGCCGAACTCCGCCTCGCCTGACTTGCGCAGTCGGCGGAAGGCGGTGATCTCGATCACGACCGACAACAGCCCGCACACCATGATCGCCAGCAGCACGCCCGTCCACAGGGGAAAACCGGCCAGCACGCTGTACAGCGCCACGAAGGCGCCGGTCATGAACACCGCGCCGTGCGCGAGATTCATCAGGTGGTGGATACCGAAGACCAGCGTGAAGCCCAGCGCGAAAAGCGCATACACGCCTCCCACCACCAGACCGTTCAGTATTTGTTGTGCCAGCATGTCAGACTGTTGCCGCCTCTGTTGCCGCCCCGGTGGTCACAATCACCGCGCCCGGCAACTCCATCCGGCCCTGCGGCCCCTGGCAGCACACGCCGGTGACGCCGCCACCCGATTGGAGCAAGGCAGTTGCGGCATGGCCCAGCAGCACGCGCACCTTGCGCTGCAATACGGCCTGGAACATGGCAGCCACACTGCCGCTGCCAAAGGTCAGGAGGCCCTGCGCAAGGCGCTGCGCCACCAACGAGCAGTCCCAGCGTGACATTCACACCGGGCTGCGCAGCCGTGATCGCCGCGGTCAGGCCTTCGATGCCGGCTCCGACCATCACCAGCGATTGCATTGTCATCGAACGATCACCATGCCTTGTGCGCAAAACCCTGCAAAAAAACGAAACCGCTATATCGAGCCGCGAGCGGGTAGCGCGCACTGTAGCCCAAGACACCGCCTCCACCCATCTATTTTCGCCAGGAAAACCCCTATATAACTTGCTCGCCGCGGCTAAAATACTACGATATCGTTGGATTTGCCCCACCCCACCAGGAGACACCCCATGAAACTTCCCTTCATGCTTACCGCCGTCGCGCTTGCCACCGCAGTTTCATCTGCCAGCGCCCAGGAGATCACGATCGGCGTGCCGGTCTCGCTCACCGGTGTCTATGCCTTCGTCGGCACCGCCGCCGTCCGGGGTCTCCAGATGGCCGTGGACGAGATCAATGCCGGCAGCGAAGCCGGCCCCGGACGCACGATCAAGCTGGTGGTCGCCGATGACGGCTCCAATACCAACCAGACTATCACGCTGGTCAACCGCCTGGCCAATGTCGACAAGGTCATGGCCATCGCCGGCCCGAGCGCCTCGCCCACCGTGCTGGCCGTGTCGCCCGTGGTGAACCAGCTGCAGATCCCGATGCTGGGCATTGCCGTCACGCAGGCGGTCAACAAGGCGGGGCCTTGGTCCAACCGCGTGCTGAATTCACCCACCACGCTGATGACCGTACTTGCCAACTACACACTGGACACGGTCAAGCCCAAAAGCATCATGACAGTTGCCAGCCGCGACAACGACGGCGCGGCCGCCCAGAGCAAGGTCATCCGCTCGGTGCTCGACGGCAAGGTGTCCTTCATGCCCGAAGAAAGCGCGATGATGGCCGAGACCGATTTCTCGGCGCTCTCCACCAAGATCGCCAGCCTCAAACCCGATGCTGTCATGATCACCATGAACGACTCGGCCGCCGCCAACATCATTCTGCAGGCCAGGCAGGCCGGCGCCGCACCCACCCAGCGCTTCGTTGCCAACAATGCCGCCGCCTCGGCCAGTTTCCTGCGGATCGGCGGCAAGGCGGTCGAGGGCACGCTGATCGGCACCGACGCCTTCCCCGAGATCCGCGGCGACGCGCTGGCCAAGACCTTCGTCGCCAACTTCCAGAAGAAGTACAACGCCAACCCCGACCAGTGGAACGCCGTCGGCTACACCATCGGCAAGATCTACGGCCATGCACTGTCCAATGTCAAGGGCGCTGTCACCCGCCAGAATCTCAACGAGGCTGTGATCGCCACGCGCAATTTCCCCGTCGTACTGGGCAGCGGCAGGGGCAACTTCAGCTTCACCGGGCCTGATCGCGAGCCGACCTACGAACCAATCCTGATCACGGTCAAGGACGGCAAGTTCATCCCCGCCCCGTGAGCGCTGCGGCAACGCAGGGCCGCCCGCCGCGCGCAGCGGTTCTGGCCCTGCAGTCGCAGTTGCGTGCGCAGGGTGCCACGGCAGATCCCATCGACGTGGTGCAGGCCCACATCGCGGCCGTGCGCTGCGGCGATCCGGAACTGATGGCTGCCGACTACACCGATGCGGCCCGCATCACGCGTGGAGGCGCCGTGGTCATTCCGCGGGAGTACTTTGCGCTGGCTCTCAAGCGCCTGGGCAGCAGTGTGCTGGTGGTACACGGGCTTGATCGTGTGCCCGGCCCGCCGAACGCAACCGCCACGCGTATCTCCATGCGCTGGGAGCTGCGCGGCGACCGCGCCGACGGCACGCGCGGCACCGATACCTTCACGGTCAGCGGCGACCGCATCACGGACCAGCAGGTGGTCCTGCACACCACCGACTTCTGACCGCGTGCGAGGCAATCGCTTGGGCCAGTCCAGGCTCTGACCGCGTGCGAGGCAATCGCTTGGGCCAGGCCAGGCGCCGCAACCAGCGCGACGCGCGTCGGACCACAGCCATTCGCGGGGTATTGCCCGGTGGGCCGGAGCGCCCTTGGGCACTCCGTCGTAAGCCCAATCGATTGCCTCTCACGCTCTGACGCCGCGGCAGCAGCGATGCGGCCTATGAGGCCCGGCCGCCCTGCGCATCCACCTGCACTGCCGGGTGCCGGACAGCGTGTACCGGCGCACCGAGGGAGGGCCGGTATTCGTCGAGGTCGGCGCACCCACCGATGGGGAATAGGCGGTTCTGCAATGCCCAGCACATGATGGCGGGCGAGAAGATCGGCGCCGATCCGGTCGGCCTGAACGCCACCGTGACACACTGGAATGGCCTTGCCGATGCTGGCCACGACCTGGACTTCGGCCGCGGTTGTACGCGGCTGGCAACGTGATGGCCGGGCCGAACGGATGGTGTACCACGGCGCTGTGGTTCCGCGGCGCTCCGTCGCCCTGGTGCCCACGCTGGGCGAGAACGGCGTCCAGAACGTTGCGCCACTGAGTTCGTCCAGCATCACGCGCGTCAAGCCGCCATTGCTGTCGTTCAGGGGGCCGGCCTGTGCATCGGTGATCGATATACTGGCCCACCATCCGGCGGGCGATATAGGCAGCCATCGCAGGCGCCACGCCCACCGTCTTTTCTTGCATCCCTCAGGAGCACCGATGAACTGGCTTGACACATCGATCATGAGAACCCGGGGCGTAGCCCAGGGGCGCGCCCCGGTCACCCACGCGTTGACCGAGGCCCGGCAGGGCAAGTTTCACTACACCATCGGCCCCTACAGCGACCCGGTGCTGCATGTGCGGCCCGGTGACCGGGTGGTGGTGGACACGCGCGACGCCTTTGAAGGCGCGGTCAAGACCGAGCAGGACCTGCCTTCCAAGGTGCTGCGCATGCCCTTTGTGAACCCGCAGAACGGGCCCATCATGGTCGAAGGCGCCGACAAGGGTGACGTGCTGGCGGTGTACATCGAATCGATGGCCCCACGGGGTCCCAACCCACGCGGCACCTGCGCGATGATTCCGCAGTTTGGCGCGCTCAGTGGCACCAACCTCACCGCGCTGTTGGCCGATTCGCTGCCCGAAATCGTGCGCAAGATCGACCTGGATGAAGACGGCGTGTACTGGAGCAAACGCGTCACCTTGCCCTACCGCCCGCACATCGGCACACTGAGCTGCAGCCCCGAGATCGACAGCATCAACACGCTCACACCCGACTCGCATGGCGGCAACATGGATCTGCCGGACATGGGCCCGGGCAGCATCACCTATTTGCCGGTGCGCACGGCGGGCGCGCGGCTGTTCATTGGCGACGCCCATGCCTGCCAGGGTGACGGCGAAGTGTGCGGCACGGCGGTGGAATACGCCAGCACCACCACCATTGCGGTCGACGTCATCAAGGGCTGGAGCCTGGAGTGGCCTCGATTGGAAAACGAAACCCGCATCATGTGCATCGGCAGCGCCCGTCCGCTGGAAGACGCGGCGCGTATCGCCTACCGCGACCTGGTGTTGTGGATGGAGGCGGAGTACGGCTTCGACCGCTGGGACGCCTACATGATGCTCAGCCAGTGCGGCCTGGTGCGGCTGGGCAACTTTGTCGACCCCAAGTACTCGGTCGGTGCCGGTATCGAGAAGAAGTACCTGGCGCCAGCGTCCTGATCAACCGTCAATCCCCAGCAACAGGAGTATCGATACCATGGATCTTGGACTCAAAGGCCTGAAGGCCGTCGTGACCGGTGGCACCAAGGGCATTGGCCGCGCCATCACCCACACCCTGGCCACCGAAGGTGCGCACATTGCCTTTTGTGCACGCAATGCCGACGAAGTGGCGCAAACCGTCAAAGACTTCGGCGGCCTTGGCGTGAAGGTGCATGGCCGTGTGGCTGATGTGGCCGATGGCGCGGCCTTGGCTGCCTTTGTGAAGGAAGCGGCGGCGGCCTTGGGCGGGCTGGACATCGTGGTGGCCAATGTCAGCGCACTGGCGATTCCCGATGAAGAAGCCAACTGGCAGAAGAGCTTCGACGTCGACATGATGGGCACCGTGCGTGTGGTCAACGCGGCGATGCCATGGCTGGAAAAAAGCGAGCACGCGTCCATCGTCACGATCAGCAGCGTGTCTGGCCGCGAAATCGATTTCGCCTCCGGCCCCTATGGCGCCTTCAAAGCCGCCATCGTCCACTACACCCAGGGCCTGGCCTACCACCTGGCGGGCAAGAAAATCCGCGCCAACTCGATTTCACCGGGCAACACCTACTTCAAGGGGGGGGTGTGGGAGCAGATCGAACAGGGCAACCCCGATCTGTTCAAGATGGCGATGGGCCTGAACCCCACCGGCCGCATGGGCACGCCGCAAGAGATGGCCAATGCAGCGGTGTTTCTGGCCAGCCCGGCGGCGAGTTTCATCACCGGTACCAACCTGGTGGTGGATGGGGCGTTGACCAAAGGCGTGCAGCTCTGATTGAGCAAAAGCCCGCTCGCCGGCGCTGGCCCTGGCCCTCGATGGCGCGGTGCACTTGGCCTTCGGGCGGCATCGTGCCGGAGTCGATGATGCGTTGGAGACCCCACCGGCGCGATCGCGATCGCAATAGGGCTTTTGAACATGGGGTGCAGGCCGCGCGGCAGCGAGCCGGCCCAAAGGCGTTGCTCAATGGGTTGCCGCCATCACTCGCAGGATCTTTCCATGCCCGCCTCTCCGTACTATGACCCCGAAGTCCGTGTCGCCATCGAGGCGGCGGGCTCGCTCGGCACCATTGACGGCAACACCCTGGCCAGCGCGCGCGCTGCGCGCCACACGCTCTATGAGAGCCGCCAGTTCTCCGACAAAGTGACCCGCGTGAATGTCGTCGCGCCCGGGTTGCCGGGCCAGCCAGAGGTGCGCCTGCGCGTGCATCGGCGCGTCGATGCACGCGGACTGCAACCGTGCATCTTCTGGATCCATGGTGGCGGCTATATCCTGGGGCATCCCCTGCAGGACGACGACCGCTTCGACCTATGGTGCCAGCAGCATGACGTGGCTGGCGTATCCATCGACTACCGGCTTGCGCCCGAGCACCCATATCCAGCCGCCCTGGATGACTGTTATGCGGGGCTGGCCTGGGTCGTGCGTCACAGCGCCGCCTTCGGGATCGACGGCTCGAAGGTCGGCATTGGTGGCGCAAGCGCCGGTGCCGGCCTGGCAGCGGGACTGTCCTTGCGCGCGCGTGACCAGGGCGAGCTGCGCATCGATTACCAGCTGCTGCTGTACCCGATGATCGACGACACGCGAAACACTGTCTCGGCATCGTGGGAAGTGCCGATCTGGAACCCGGCGTCCAACGCGTTCGGATGGGGCGCGTACCTGGGCGCAATTGCGGGTGGCAACACCATTCCCGCTTACGCCGCTGCAAGCCGTGCCACGGATCTCACCGGGCTTCCTCCGACCTTTCTGATGGTGGGCTCCATGGACGGATTCGTCGACGAGAACCTCGAATTCGCGAAGCGTCTGAACCATGCCGGCGTGTGTGTTGATCTGCATTTGTACCCGGGCGGACCCCACGGGTTCGACGGCTTCGTGCCAAATACCGCGCTGGCGCAGCGGGCCCGCAAGGAAACCGGGGATTGGCTGGCCAGCCAGTTGGCGCGTCGTAGCTGACCGGCCCGGAGTTGGTCGGTGAGCGGCAGCAATGCAGCAACGGATTCTCGATAGCGCAGGGCTGCCATGCAGCGCAGCCTATGCGCCACAGGGCTATCCATCCGGCGCACCTCATCAGGAGCATGTCTCTTTGTTACATATCAACGAGAACAGTATCGATATCCTGGGATGAGGTGCAAGTCTGTTCCCGGGCACTTCGGGGCGCCCGATTTTGTCAGGCGTTGCGGCGCAGGGCGGCTTCGATTTCTGCCCGGATTTCGTCTTCGCTGTTCAGGGGCTCGGTCGGATCCGCCACCGGTGTGACGGCACCCGACGCAGGGTCCCAGTCGACAGCGCCATAACGCGCGGGCTTGCCGGTGCCGCGCAGGAATGCGTCGTAGGCATCGCCACTGGAGTAATGCCAGAACTCCCAGGGGTAAGCCACAAAGCCGTGCTGCTCCATCAGGGCGGTGATGTCGCGCCGGTTCTGCAGCGCCTGCGGCGATACAAAAGGCGAGGCCATCGGGGTCAGCGCGGACATCTCGATATAGGGCGCACCCCGGTCGACCTCCCGAGCCGGGTCGTCGCGCCAGACCACCGAGATGTCGATGGCGCTGCCGGACATATGGGTGCCAAACTTGGGCACCGTGGCTACCAGAGCCGAGCAGCGCCGGAACATGAATTCGGCACTGGGCACCGCGCCGCCCAGCTCCCACCTGACGCTGCGCAGGATTGCATCGAAGACCTGCGGCGTTCGGCCCAGGTACTTCTGGATCGTCCGGGTGCGATAGCCGTCCTCCACACACAGGACCCAGCCACGCTGGTTCATTGCGCGTGCAGCGCCGACGAAGCCGGGTATCTGCCCTTCGCGCAGGAAGAACAGGCGTTCGAGTTGCTGCACATGGGGCCTGTCGGAGAAGTGCACCTCCACACCGGCGGCAGCCGCGGCATCCCGCAAGGACACCAGTTGCTCGCTGCACTCCTGCACCGGGTAGGGCAGGATATCCTCGAACATGAAGCGCCAGGCGTCCTCGAACTGGGCGGTCCAGTAGGCGCGTTGGGTGGCTTCGGTATCGGGCATCTGCAACAGTTTATCGGGGGCGCGAGGATATAGTGCCGTTGGGCGCCAGCCCTCAACGCCGGCCGCAGGCCTGCAGCGTTGCCACCGTACTGGTGTACAGCAACTGCGCCAGCTCCGCGAGTGGCAGGCGATCGAGTGTCTCGTTGATCACCTCCACATTGATCGGCGTGGCGGCGGGCAGCAGGCGCATGAACCCGGACAGGTCAAACGCACCGTGTCCACAAGGCACGCGAAAACGGATGCAGTCCTCGATATAGTCGGGCACCGTGGCGCCCAGTGGGCCGTCATTGATCTGAATGGCATGGACCCGCGCGGCATCCAGCCCCGCCAACGACGCCAGCCCGCCACCGCGAAAAACATGCCAGCTGTCCACGCACAGACCGAGGTTCGGCGCACCACCTGCCTGCTCGATCAGGCGCAGTGCCGCCGGCGCGTCGGGCACATCGGTGGGCGGCAGGAACTCGATGGCCAGCTGCGTGCCGGGCAACCGCAGCGCGGCCTGGTGCAGCCACTGCGCAGCCGCTGCCAGATCGACCCGCGTGCCGTCGATGGGTGGCGTCACCTGCACCCGTGGCACGTCCAGCGCCTGCACCATCTCGACAACGGTATCGAGCAGGTCGTCGCGCAACAGGCGCAGGGGTTCGATCTCACTCACGCGCAGCCCGTGCGCATCGAGCAACGTGCGGATGCGGGGGCCATTCCAGCCACTCTTCAGCGTCTCGCCCCAGCGGTCGGCACGCAAGGCGATTCCGTCGAATCCCGCCTGTGCAGCGGCGGCGGCGCGCTCGGGTAGTGTGGCGTTGCGCATGCTCATGAAGCCGAGGTTGATTTCGCGTGGTGCCATGGTGTTTGTCATGCGTGAAAGGGTGGTCAGAATCGCCGGAGATCACTGCGCGAGCTGGCGCAGCGCCTTGCGAGTCGGTTCATCGGCGCGCAGGGTGGTCCGGACCTCGGGTGACGGCAGCGTGCCGTTTGTAGGTTCAATGCTGTGGACATTGGCATGACCGTGCGCTCACATCCCATGCTACGCAAAAAGCATCGGCTGGAGGCGGCGCGTGGTGGATTCAACCTCTCCCAATCACCTTACCTCGTCGCTGTATCGGCAAATTCTTAGCAGTGGTTTCCAGTCGCTCTACAAGCCAGACTTGGATCACCGACTGCCGGGTAACCCCCGGTTTGCTGGCTCCAAGATCCAGTGAGTCCACCGTAAAAGCAAACATGGTACGAAAAACGGCGCATTGCCGAGGCAGTGACCAGCGTGAATTGAAACACCGGCAGGGTGCGTTACCGGACTCCTGCCGGACTCGGGCCTCCCGCGAGAAGTATGTGCCCTTTCGCACGGGCCTGCAAGGGTGATCGGAGGGACACACGACTTTGCCCGGTCGATCCTCCGAACGGCTCATGGCCAGTAGCCCGTGGAGCCGATCAAGTGTCATAAGCGGTGCCTAGACTTCGATGCAGTTCTCCCCGAGCCGTTGAGACTTCAGGCGCAATCGTCATCGTCCCACGGCAGGTCTTACCACGCCAGTGACATACCAGGAGCCTCCATGTCGAGCATCATGCATCCGGACAACGACAGCACCATCAACCCCTCGGGCAACACCAGCATCCGCGACGTGTTGGCCCAGTTCAAGGGCCGCCGCAACTTCCTGAAGGGCTCGCTTGGCATGGCCGCGGTGGCTACGCTGGGCGGTTTTGCCACCCAGGCCCAGGCCTACAGCGGCGGCAGCCCCACGCCGGGCGGCGGCGGCATCACCTTCACCGGCTTGCCGCCCAATCTGGCGGCTGGCTTCGTCGATGCGATCACGGTGCCGGTGGGCTACACCGCCAAGGTGCTGATCGGCTGGGGCGACGCGATCGGCCGGCCGGGTGCCATGGCCAACACGCACTGGAACCCTGCCGACCCGATGACCGAAGCGCTGCAGCTGACCACCTTTGGCCAGCACAACGACGGCATGCACTTTTTCCCTTTCCCCGCCGCAGGTGCTGCCGGCGTGTCGAACGACCGCGGCCTTCTGTGCGTCAACCATGAATACGTGGACCCGGGCCTGAGCGTCAACAGCGCCGCCTACGGCACCCACCCGCTGACCGCCGCCGAAGTGGCCGGGCAGATCGCCTCGCACGGCGTCAGCGTCGTCGAACTGCGCAAGGTCGGCGGCGAGATGACGGTGCGGCGCCCGTCGGTGCTGGCCCGCCGCATCACCGGCAAGACGCCGATGCGCATCAGCGGCCCGGCCGCCGGCAACGCACTGCTCAAGACCGCCGCCGACCCCACCGGCACGCAGGTACTGGGCACGCTGAACAACTGCGCGCACGGCATCACGCCCTGGGGCACCTACCTGACCTGCGAAGAAAACTTCAACGGCTACTTCGGCACCACGGCGGCCAAGCTGGCGGCCGCGCCGCTGACCAGCCTGGAGCGCCGCTACGGCGTGTCTGCCGGTGGCTTCGGTTACCGCTGGTTCGAGCAGGACCCGCGCTTTGACATCCGCGACAACCCCAACGAGCCCAACCGCTTCGGCTGGGTGGTCGAGATCGATCCCTGGAACCCGAACTCGACGCCGGTCAAGCGCACGGCCCTGGGCCGCTTCAAGCACGAAAGCGCCGGCTACGTCGTCGGCACCGACAACAAGGTCACTGTCTACCTCGGCGACGACGAGCGCAACGACTACCAGTACAAGTTCGTCTGCACCGGCTTGTTCAATCCGAAGAACCGCGGCGCCAACCGCGACTTGCTGGACAGCGGCACCCTGTACGTGGCGAAGTTCAACGCCGACGGCAGCGGCCAGTGGCTGCCGCTGGTGTGGGGCCAGGGTGGCCTGACGCCGGAAAACGGCTTTGCCGACCAGGCCGAGGTGCTGATCAAGGCGCGCCAGGCCGCCGACCGGCTGGGCGCCACGATGATGGACCGCCCGGAGTGGGTGGCCGTGCACCCGACGACGCGCGAGGTTTACCTTACGCTGACCAACAACAACCGCCGCGGCACCAACGCGCCGTCCAGCAACCTGCCAGGCGGCACCACGCCTGCCGGTTCGGCACGCCCGCCGGTGGACGCGGCAAACCCGCGCGTGGACAACCGCTACGGCCACATCATCCGCTGGACGGAGACTGGCGGCGATGTTGGCGCAATCACCTTCGACTGGGACATCTTTGTCGAATGCGGCGACAGCCTCAGCGCCAGCCCCAACCTGCAGGGCAACATCATGGGCGACGACCTCGGTGCGCCCGATGGCCTGTGGTTCGACAAGGACGGCCGGCTGTGGATTCAGACCGACCAGCAGGGCGACGGCCTAGGCGACTGGATCAACATCGGCGGCAACGCAATGTTCTGCGCCGATCCGAGTACGCGGCAGATCACGCGCTTTTTGACCAGCCCGAGGAACTGCGAGGTCACCGGCGTTGTCAGCACTCCCGACGGCAAGACCATGTTCGTCGGCATCCAGCACCCGGGCGAAGACTGGGCGCCGGGCGTCTTTACCGCCAACAGCACCTGGCCCGACAGCGGCGCCAACGGCCCGACCACCCAAGTGACGGCGGTCAAGCCGCGCTCCTCGGTGGTCGTGATCACCAAGGACGACAACGGTGTCATCGGCACCTGACGCTCGCCGACCCCAGCCCCCGCAATTCAACCAAGGAAACTCCATGAAACTGATTCCAATCGCCGCCGCCCTCGTGCTGGCGGCCGCCCTGCCGGCCCAGGCCGCGTTGACCAACGACGTCGGCGCCATTGCTGCGCCGGCGCAGGTGGTCGATTTCGAAAATTTTGACGGGCTGGAGACCACTGGCCCCGTCATGGTTGCACCCGGTCTCGTTTTCACCGGTGACCAGGGCTCGGTGCTGGGGGCCTTCATTGCCGACCTGGGCGACAACGGCCTGTGGGGCGCCGGCAACTACTTTGCCGCCAGCGGCTTCATCGGCGAACTGCGCTTCACCTTCGACGACGGTCTGGTCTCCAGCGGCGCTGGCGCCCTGGTCAACCATTTCGCGCTCTCACCGCTGCCGTTCTCGGTGGTGATCTCCGCCTATGGCGTGAACAACCAGATCGTCGAAACCCACACGGTGATGGTCGACACGGCTGCCGACAGCCTCAACGACGGGCTGTTCCTGGGCATCGTGCGCCCGCAGGCCGACATCCGCTCGATCTCGTTCAAGGGTAACGGGGTGGTACTCGACAACATGAGCTTCACGTCCCCGGTGCCCGAGCCCGGCGTCTGGGCGATGATGGCACTGGGCCTGGCCGCGGTGGGCGCGGTCGCTCGCCGCCGTGCTGCGCGTCGCGGGGTCTGAGCCCGATCGACGGTCCAGGCGCGCCCCGCAATGACGTCGCGACGCAGCGCCGGCCTGGCCTTGTTGGGTGGTGCCGCGCTTGCAGCCAATGCGGAGCGCGCGCAGGCGAATCAGACGCAGAGCAGCGTGTTCGAGGCCGTGGCGGACGCAACGATTTTTGCCGAGCAAACTGGCGGTACCGCCTACGACGCGGTCGCTGATGGCCGCGGAGGGAACCTGTGGACTTCGGTGCTAGCCGCCGGCGTGGTGCGGCGGGCACTCGTCCGTTTCGACCTGTCGGCCTTGCCGGCTGGCGCGCAGGTGGTGTCGGTGCAGTTCGAGGCGTTCATGATCCGGCTGCGCGAGCCGCAGACGATCATGCTGCACCGCATCACCGCGCCTTGGAGCGAGGGGCCCGCAAATGGTGGTGATGCCGGCATCGGCGCGTCTGCCAGTGCGGGCGACTGCACCTGGTCGCATCGCGTCTGGCCCAACCAGCCCTGGGCCGTTCGCGGCGGGGAATTCCTTGCTTCGGCCAGCGCTGGCGCTGCCGTGTCTGGCTGGCCCGCCCCGGTGCAGTGGGCGAGCACCCCGGAGCTCGTCGACGACGTGCAGGGTTGGCTCGAGGCCCCCGCCGGCAACCACGGCTGGATGCTGATCGGCACCGAGTCGGGCACGCAGAACGCGTCGCGACTGGCCAGCCGGGAAAATAACGGCGCCAGCGGACGTCCCCGGCTGCGAGTCGGTTGGCTACCGCAGACGGCTGATGCCGAGGTGCCCCTGCCGTTGTGGGCGCTGGCACTGTTCGGCGCGAGCGCCGGCCTCGCCCTTTGGCGCCGCCGGCGCAGCTGAACCGCGGCATTGACTGTGGCACGCGCCATCCCGCTGCTGGCCGGCCTGCTCTGGTTCGGTTTGCTGTACGGCCTGTACACACAGTGGCCGCAGTTGGCGCACTGGGCCATCGAGGACGCCACGGTACGCCCCGCCGCCGCGTTGCTGGCCTGGTGGGATCCCGGGATGCAGGCGCAGGCGCAGGGCTCGCGCCTGGTGGTGAGCACGGGCGCGTTGCAGGTGCTGCGCGGCTGCGAAGGCACCGATCTGGCGCTGCTGTCGGCCAGCGCCATGCTCGCAGCACCGCTGGCCTGGCGCTGGCGCCTCGCGGGGCTGGCGGTCATGCTGGCTGCGGTGTTCGTGCTCAATCAGGCCCGACTGCTGGTATTGCTGCAGGCGCACCTGAACATGCCGCAGCACTTTGACCAGCTGCACACGCTGTGGCTGCCGTTGCTGATGGTGCTGCTGCTCGGCGGCTTGCTGCTGACCTGGGTCGGGCGCTTCGCGCGGCCATGAAAGCTGCCGTGCTGCGCGCCCTGGTGGCCGCACCGCTGCTACTACTGCTGGCTTCGGCGGGTTCGCCACTGTTGCAGCCGCTGCTGCCGGCGGCGCGCACCGTGATGGGCTGGGCCGAACCGGCCTTTGCCGTCCAGAGCTTGCAGTTCCTGTTGCAGCCCGACGGCGAACGCTTGCGCGCCCAGGTGGCGATTGCGCGCCCAGTGGCGGTGGGGGAGCGGCTCGTGATGCCGCACCCGCGCGGGCGCGCCTACGCGCAAGTGCCTGCCGCCCAGGCCTGGTACGCACCGCTGCTGCTGGTTTTGCTACTGATCGCCTGGCCGGCGGCCGCCTGGGGTGAGGCACTGCTGCGCGCTGTGTTGGCGCTGCCGGCACTGGCGCTGGTGATGGCGCTGGACCTGCCGCTGGTGCTGCTGGCCGAGATCTGGAAACTGTTGCTCGACGCGCACGACCCCGGCGGCTGGAAGCTGCTGGTGGCATGGTCCGACCTGCTGCGCAGCGGAGGGCGCGTGATCACGGGCGTGTTGGCGGCAACGGCCGTATTGACAGTGGCCTGCGCGCTGGAACGCTTGCGGTTCGCGCGTCGGAGGCGACCGTCTTCAAGTACGGCGACTGGCCTGACTCGCCAAGCAGCGTCAAAGACCCAACCCTGCTGAAGGCTGACCCCCGCACCCGTCTGCATCGGAGTTCCACGATGCACACCGTCACCTTATGGACGACCGAGATAACGCCAACTTACATGAGACGGTTGAATAAAAGTGATGTTCTCCATGGCCAGTAGCACTGGCAGTCCGGATCCTTCGTAAAGCGATGGAAAAAATACACGCCTCAGCTTGCTGGAGCATCAAAGATGACGACTCGGTTGAATGGCAACTGGTAAAGACCACCGCATCTGAGTCTCAGACGATGTCTGTGTGCACCAGGCAGTTCGCGCGAACGGCGCAGGGTCAGGGTCGTTTGCCGAGATGCCGACTTGATGCCTACGAGCCTCGGCCCTGGCTGCCGCGCGGCCAACCAGATGGCGCGGAGGTCAGTCGCATCGGTCTTGTTGCCACTGACCAGGGACGCACGCACTTGCCAAAGGTGATCGCTCAAAGAGGCCGCTGACCTTTACCAGGACGCGGCGCTTGCTTGCTTCCTGCTGGTTGCCGATCAACTCAAGCCAAAAGGGTAGCAGCAAGCCGCAACGGAGCCGCGATGAAACCATGGCAACGATCGGCTGAAATCCACGACAAATCCGATCGTAGATAATCGGCAGATGAATATCGCAGCCGCCCTCAAAGTTGAAATCACCAGAGTAGCCCGAAAAGAAGTGCGCGCGGAGGTCAGCGCGTTGAAGAAGTCGGTGGCAGGCCACCGCTCGGACATCGCTGCGTTGAAGCGACAGATTGCTGAGCTCAAAAAGCAGAACCGGCAATTTGAAAAGGGCATTCGCAGGATGCCGGTGCACCAGATTGCTCAAGAGGTTGCGCCGAATAACTTGAGATTTCGCCCGGCCGGTCTTGCCGCGCATCGAAAGAGGCTGGGTCTGTCTGCACAAGCCATGGGGCGACTGCTTGGGGTGTCTGGCCAGTCAGTGACTGCCTGGGAATCCGGGAAAACGGTGCCCCGTCGCAGTCAACTACCGGCCATTGCCGAAGTCAGGAAGATGGGTAAGCGCGACGTTGAAGCGCGTGCGAACATCAATTAGATCCCGGATGCCGGCCAGACGACCGTGCGAAATCGGGTGATCGGTCGCTTCAATGGCTTCGACCGCTGGCCCGCACATTTTTCTGAACGGAACCTCCGATGACCCGCGCCAACTTGCGGGCCATCTGGCGCCTGCACCGAGGCAGCCCGGGAATGCGCGAACCAACCGTGCGGATCAGCCCTGTGCGGGCGAGCCCGTCCCGGTGGGCCCGAAAACACGGCGTTTGAAAACTCTATTGCCTCAGC
>ENA-ORBV01002920-ORBV01002920.1-microbial-mat-metagenome-genome-assembly--contig:-NODE-2920-length-35188-cov-5.302412_pt1 | contig 35188 bp, 29 predicted proteins | sample MGYA00237777_ERZ505514 | MGnify/ENA primary metagenome ERZ505514 (study PRJEB26160, sample SAMN06269048) | microbial mat metagenome | isolation source: Oligotrophic lake microbial mat | place... | reverse complement strand
GAATCCGTATCGGGCCCTGGCCGACATCCTGCCCGCGCGCTTGGCCAACATCCCGGCCCTGACCGCCGTCACCGGCTTCGACGGTTTCGTCGACGAGATGATCCAGGTGGTGGGCGAGCGTCAGGACGTGACTTCTTTCACCGCCATGCGCGGCATCGGCGACTTCGCCGCCTGGGCCGCCGCCGCCGCCGGCCGCAGTAGTCTGCGTGAGATCGTGGTGCATCGCCAGGATCCCGGCGGCTGCGCCGTGAACCTGGGCGACGGCTTGGCCGGCCTGGGGGTCGGGGTCGAGCTCTTCGCCACTCTGGGGGCGCCGGCCCATGCCGCCTTCGCACCGGTGACCGCGCGCTTCAATGCCGTCACCCCGCTCGGCGCGGTGCATGGCCGGACCCTGGCCTTCGAATTCGGCGATGGAAAACTGATGCTCTCGGCGGTGGCCCAGCTGGCGACCATCGACGCCGCCCTGGCGGAAGCGACGCTCACCAGCGGTGCCTATCCCGCCGCCTGCGCCCGCGCCCGGTCCACGTCCGGCGCCCGCCCCGCCGCCGCACATCCACAAGGACTGAGCAATGCTGTGCAAGGAATGCGGAGTCAGCCCCGCCCCGCTTGTGGCACACTCACGCCCCGCCGCCCGGCCCACAAAATATGACCACTGCCGCATTTCTTAACCTTCACCGCAGTCTTCGCCGGGGCGCGCCCCTCCTCGCCCTCCTGCTCGCCTCGACTCTTATGGCCGCCTCCCCGAACATTCTCGTCCACGGACACCGTGGCGCCCGCGCCGTCCGGCCGGAGAACACGCTTCCCGCTTTCGAGTACGCCATCAAGGCTGGAGTCGACGTCCTTGAACTCGATATGGCGGTGACGAAAGACAACGTCGTCGTGGTGTCGCACGACGCTCACCTGACCGCGCCGGTCTGTACCGGGCCTAAAGATCGGGCGGCCATCCGCGACCTGAACCTGCCAGCGGCCAAAGACGCGCCCGATAATTTCGTCACGGCCTCGGTCTCCACCTCCACGGCCACCCCACAGCGCGAGTCGGCGTGGGAGGAATTGGACCTGATCAAGGCCGCCCGTCACGCCCTGCGCGAAGCGCGCGCGAGCGGCGGCAACCGTGTGCTACGAGCCAACCTGGGCCTGACCGGTCCGCCTGAGCTCGTCGGCGTGCGGCGGTAGCATGCGTCTCGAGCTCCCGCACTGCACGGTTCGCCGTTGGCTCCCCAGCGATCTGGATGCACTGGTCAAGCACGCCAACAATCACAACGTTTCCAGGCATCTGCGCGATCGGTTTCCGTTTCCTTACGCCATCGACCACGCGCGCAATTTCCTGGACTGGATTTGCCCGCAAGCGGCGCCGACGGTGTGGGCGATCGAAGTGGACGGCGAGGCGGCCGGCGGCATCGGCGTGGAGTTGCACAACGACGTCGAGCGTGTCTCGATTGAGGTGGGCTACTGGCTGGGCGAAACCGCGTGGGGCCGCGGGATTATGACCGAGGCGCTGCAGGCGGTCACCGCCGAGTGCTTCAAGCGCTTCGACATCACCCGCGTGTACGCGCTGCCGTTTGCCGACAATCGCGCCTCGGTGCGCGTGCTCGAAAGGGCCGGATACACCCTTGAAGGACACCTCCGCCAGAGTGCCATCAAGGACGGAACGATTCGCGACCAACTGCTCTACGCCGCCTACAAACCTCTCTGAAACAGTTCGCCCTGGTCATGTTTGCCACCGCGCTCACGGCGGCGCCGGTCGAGGATCACGGCTTGGTCGCAGCCACCAGCTGGGCGGACGAAGACAAGCGCATCCTCACGCGGTGTGAGGTGCATCTGAAGAAGTAGAATGGCAGGCGTGCCGACTGATTGTCCCGGACTCGCCGACCTCATTGCCCGCCTCGATCGGTCGGTCGAGGCGGGTGATACCGCCGCCGTCACCGCAGCCGTGAAAGCGGATCTCGAGCAGGTGCTCGGTGCGCGCTCGCTGGCGCTCCCGGCGCAATTCACCCAGGTCAGTCCCGACGCCTATGCGCGACGCCTGTTGCATCGCGATCCCGCCGGCCGCTACAGCGCCATCGTCATGACCTGGGGACCGGGGCAGGGCACCGCCGTCCACGATCACGGTGGCCTCTGGTGTGTCGAGGGCGTGGTCGACGGGGAGATCGCGGTGACGCAGTATCGCGTCGAGGCCGAAGCGGACGGCTACTACCGCGTGACGCCGATTGGCGCGTTGCTCGCCGGCACCGGTTCGGCAGGCTGCCTGATCCCGCCGACCGATCATCACGTGCTGGCCAACGCCCGTCCGTCGGCCGCCTCGATCACGCTGCACATTTACGGTGGCGACCTGGACGACTGCAGGGTGTTCCTGCCAGCTACGCCCGATGGCCGCTACGCGGAAACCATGAAGTCGCTGTCGTTCAACGCATGAGCGACTACATCGACCTTCGCTTCCGGGGCAGTGACCGCGTGATCGCGACGGCGGTCCTTTCGGGTCCGGACGGGGTGACGCTGGTCGATCCCGGCCCGACCTCATGCCTGCCGGCGCTCGAAGACGGACTGCGACAGCGCGGCCTCACGCTGCGCGACGTCCGCCACCTGCTGATCACCCACATCCACCTCGATCACGCCGGCGCCACGGGGACGATCGTCGAGCGCGTGCCGTCGATCCGCGTACACGTGCACGAACGCGGCGCACCGCACATGATCGATCCCGCCAGGCTGCTGGCCAGCGCGACGCGGTTGTACGGCGACGACATGGATACGCTGTGGGGCGCGTTTCTGCCCGTGCCCGCCGCCAGTGTCAACGTCTTGCAGGGCGGCGAACGCATCGCCGCTGCGGGCACCTCGTTGCGCGTGGCCTACACGCCGGGACACGCCAAGCACCATGTGAGCTTTCTGGATGAAGTCACGGGCATGGCCTACGTTGGCGACACCGGCGGCATCCGCGTCAGTGGGGACTACCTGATTGCGCCGACACCGCCACCGGACATCGACCTCGCCGCGTGGCGCAACAGCCTGGATGCGATCGAGGCCTGGCAGCCGGTGTCGTTGTTTGTCACCCACTTTGGCGTGGTGTCTGGAGCCAAGGCCCACCTTGCCCGCTTTCGCGAGACGCTGACGATGCAGGCCGACGCGGTTCGTCAGTCGCTCACGGCCGGGACCACCGACGAAGAACGCACACGGGTGTTCGTCGAGCAGATGCGCCGCGACATCAGAACAGCCATGCCCGAGCACGAGGCCCTGGCCACGGAGCTGGCGGCGCCGTTCGACCAGCTCTGGCAAGGGCTGGCGCGTTACTGGCAGAAGCAGACAGTCTGACATCGCTATTCGCAGTTCGCCGTTCGCTGTGCTTTGAATCCTGAACAGCGAATCGCGAATCGCGAACAGCGACTCTAAACCGCGATCGCCTCCACCAGCGGCGTGTTCTCGGCCACGGCGACCTGCGCCTCCATCAGGAAACGCAACGCATAGCCTGACGGCGTGCCGGTCGATCGCCGGCAGGGCGCCACGCGCCAGACCGCCGCCAGCACGCGCCCCTCACGCAGTCGCGTCGGCAGCCCCTCGGCACCGCGCGTCGATCGTTCCACCTGCAGATGGACGAGCCGGTGCAGCGGAATGGCAGCGCCCGCCTCGCACTCCACAAAGATGCCGCCATCGCTCACGTCGCGCGTCATCACCGAGATGAAGCGGACGGCGCCCGAGGCGTCCTTCCACGTCAACCGGGCCGGCAGCGCGAGGGCCCGGCGCTCCGACGATCGTTGAACTGCTCGGCCCGGCAGGTGTCGTTTATCAGTCACGGGAGACTCCAGGGATACGGCCACACAGAAAAACAAGGTCTTGCAATGCACGGAATCAATCCAAGAACCACGCCGAAACCGTGCAGCCTCCTGAGCCGTGAGTGGTTAGCGTCGAAAGGACGCCACAGGCGACCTCCAGCGGACAGGGTGGATAAGGTGGAGTCGGTGGGGGGTGGATACTAGCTATCCACCCATGAGCCTAACTGGCTACTTGGTATTCACGTCGGGACTGCCTTCAATCCCGAGTCGCCGCAATTTCAGATACAGACCCCGGCGGGTCAGGCCAAGTGCTCGAGCGGTTTCCGAGATGTTGCCGCGGTGCCGCGTCATCATTTCGCGAATCAGGTCGCGCTCGATCTCGTCGACGACGGAGGCAAGGGTCTGACCGCCTCGCAGCGACACGCGCGAACCGCTGGCCGATCCTGAGGACGGCGTGGCGGCAGCGGCGGTGAGGTCCGCCGACAGGTGCTCCGGGCCAATCGTGCCACCAGGCGGAGCCATCGCGACCGCGCGCTGAATCTCGTTGCGCAGCTGCCGGACGTTGCCGGGCCAGAAGTACTGCGCGAACAAGTCGAGCACCTCGGCGCTCAGCTGCATGTCGGGTTTGCTGAGCCGTTCAGAGGCTTCACGCAGGAAGTACGTGGTCAGGTGCGGAATTTCTTCGCGGCGCTGACGCAGCGGCGGTACGTGGATGCGAATGACGCTCAGACGATAGTACAGGTCCTCGCGGAACTTGCCCTCGGCCACCCGCTGTTCCAGGTCGGCGTTGGTGGCCGCCAACACGCGCACGTCCACCGGTTGCGGCCGGTTCTCGCCGACCGGCATGATCTCGCCCTGTTCCAGGAACCGCAGCAGCTTGGGCTGCACGTCGAGCGGGAGATCGCCGACTTCATCGAGGAACAGCGTGCCGCCGGTAGCGGTGCGGATCAGGCCCGGCTGATTGGAGACCGCGCCGGTGAACGAGCCGCGGCGGTGCCCAAACAACTGGCTGTCCGCCAGCTCCCGCGTCGTCGTGGTGCAGTTGTACGGCAGGAACGTCGCGGCGTTGCGCGAGGACCCGACGTGGATCGCCCGCGCGACCAGTTCCTTGCCGGTGCCGCTTTCGCCGGTGATCAGCACAGTCAGGTCGTTGCCCTGCAGACGCTGAATCTGATCGACGACCCGATGCATGGCGGCGCTCGCGCACAAGAAGCCGGGCAACAACGGTTCGAGTGGGCGCTCGGTCGTGGAGTCGACCGGCGAGGTCGGGCGATCGCGGACGCCGCACAGGTCGAAGCCCTGACGCGCCACCGCGGCCATCATGCGGACCCGTCGCAGCAGGGGATGGCCGAGTGGCCGCGGTGTGGCGATCACGACGTGACGCGGCCCATCGGGTTCGCGACCGATGGCCTCGACGATCAGGCTGCCGGCGCCATAGGCGCCGCGCTGGACGGCGAGCTTGGCCATGGCGGCGGCGCTGGCATCGGCGCCAGCAGCGGCAATCACGCGCACGTCGCCACCGGGCAACTCGGCGAACACCACGGTGACATCCGCGGTAACGGCCTCGAGCATGGTCGCCGCCAGCTCGCGGGCCAGCAGGTCGGGCATGACGGCGGCGTCGACCAGCCGGCGGACGAGCGCGTCGTCGGCATCGGCCGGCGAACCGACGTACTCGCCGGTGCCCGGTGGCTGCGATGCCGCCATCTCGGTGTGTACCTGCTCAAGATCGCGCGTCGCACCCAGAGCCTGAAACACCTGCGCGGCATATTGATAGTGACGGTCCGCGGTCGAGCGCGCGCCCGCCTTGGCGGCCAGCCGCGCCAGGGTCATCTGGCTGACGGCGGCCTGGTAGCGTTCGCCGACCAGCTCGAACACGCTCGAACTCTGTGCGATGTCGTGGTACGCCTCGGTGGTGCGGGTTTGCCGCGCGCGCAGGTCGCCGCGCAGGCGCAGGAATTCGCCCCAGGCGCCGGGCGTCGTGCGTGGATCGAGTCGCGACTCCACTTGCGACAACCGGTGTTCGGCCTCGTCGACGCGCGCGGCCGAGAGCAAGGCCTCGGCGGCAATCAGCTCGGCCTCGATCGCCTCCGCCGGCGGGGCATTGGTCGACTTGGCGATCTCGTCGGCGATGGCCAGGGCTTCGTCCGGCTGCCCCCGCCGCGTCGCGAGCCGCGCGGTGATGACACGCAGCGACCATTCGTACCAGCCGCTGGTGTTGCGCCCGTAGGCGCCATACGCTTCGGCCGCCCGCCGCAGGTACTCGGCCGCGTTTTCGTAGTCGCCGCGCATCAGCGACATCTGGGCCAGCGTGTCGTAGACCGCGCCGGTGGTCTCGTGGAACTGCATGGCGCTGCGCGTGTCGAGCGCGCGATGCAGCACGGCGTCGGCGCGATCGAGATTGCCCATGCGGACGCAAATCTGTCCCAGTGTCGCCAGCGCAATCGACAGTCCGGGACCCTGGCCCAGGCCTTCGTGGATCTTCACGGCGCGTTCGGCCAGCGCCAGTGCCTGTTCGTAGCGATGCCGAATCAGCGCGACGTTGGCTTGGTTGCCACAGACGGTGGCCAGCACATCGTCGGCCTGGAGTAGCGACGCCATGCGCTCCGCCTGCCGCAGGGCGGCGTTGGCTTCGTCGTAGCGCCCGGTCTGGGCCAGCATGACGGCCGAGAGGGAGTGGACCATCGCGAGGTGGCGCCGATCGCCGGCGGCATGCAGCGCGGCCGCCGCTTCGGCAATGTGCTCGCGCACGATCGCCATGTCGCCGACCTGCCGGTAGCAGTGGCCGAGATAGAAGTGCGCCAGGCCGATGGCGCGCGAGTCGTGGGCAATCTCGGCCTGCTTCAGGGCGCGATTGTGCAGCGCGATGGCACGCGACTGCTCGCCGCGCGCAAACGCGACCCGCCCGTGCAACCGCCAGAGGTTGGAATGCAGCACCTGGGGCAGTGGCTCGCGAATGGTATCGGGCGAGCGGCCCAGCACCGTTCCGGCCTGTGCAAGATCCCCCTGCAAGAGGTACGATTCAGCCAGCATGACCCTGATCGCAAGCTCGTCATCCCGCGTCAACGATGAGGGGGGACGCAGCAGGGGCGCCAACAGGTCGACGGTTGCAGCCGCCTGCCCTCGTTCGAGTGCAGTGGTGGCTCGGGCAATGACCGGTTGCAGCGCTGCGTTAGCCACGGCGCCGAGTATACCAAGTATCCACCCGGCATAATCCGCATAGACATATGGAACTCACCATAGGCAGCCGGACCGACATCGGTCCGCGCAAGATGAATCAGGATCACCTCGGATGGTGGCCGGAACTGGGCTTGTACGTCGTCGCCGATGGCATGGGGGGGCACAACGCCGGCGAGGTGGCGTCGCAGCTCGCGGTCGAGGCCATTCACCAGTTCATTGCCGACAGCGCCGCCGCGGCCGACATCACCTGGCCGTTCGGCATCGAGGTCGCGAAGTCGATGGAGATCAACCGGCTCACCACCGCTGTGCGGCTGGCCAATCGCAAGGTTTACGCCGAGGGCTCTCGTCATGCCGAGCTGAGCGGCATGGGGACCACGGTGGTGGCCGCGCTGGTCAGTGGCGATCGGCTGGCGATCGCGAGTGTGGGTGACAGCCGGATCTACCGGCTGCGCGATGGCAGCCTCGAGCAGCTCACCAAGGACGATACCTGGCTGGCGTCGGTGCTCGGCGCCAAGGAGGCGGCCGAGGCCGACCCGGAACATCCGCTGCGGCACGTGCTCACCAGCGTGGTGGGCACCAAGGACGATGTGACGCCGGGGGCGAGGGAGGAGCAGTTGGTGGCGGGTGACACGTTCGTGATGTGCTCGGATGGCGTGCACGGACGGTTGGACAGTGCGGCGATTACCGCGTTGTTGCTGGGCGCGTCGACGGCGGCCGATCAGGCCGCGCGCCTGGTCGACGAGGCCTTGATCCGCGGCAGTTCAGACAACGCCACCGCACTCGTGATCGCGGTCTCATGATGCGCCATCGCTATCTTGCGATCATCACGGCGTGCGTGCTGGGGGCTGCCTGCGGCATCGACACACCGGCTCCTGCTGCAACTCCACCTCCGGCGGCGGCGGCAGCCGCGCCTTCGCCCACCCCGGTGGCATCACGGCCACGCATCGTCTTTTTGGGCGACAGCCTGACCGCCGGCCTGGGATTGTCTCAAGCACAAAGCTTTCCGGCCTTGATTGGTCAGCGCCTCGCCACTGAAGGCTTCGACTACGAGATTGTGAATGCAGGCGTGTCCGGTGATACCACCGCAGGCGGGCTGCGGCGGCTGGAATGGTCGCTCGAAGGCGACGTGAAGATCCTGGTCGTCGCGCTTGGCGCCAATGACGGCCTGCGAGGATTGTCGCCGGCAGAGATGAAGAAGAACCTGGCCACGGTGATCGAACGAGGCACCGCGAAGGGCGCCACCATTCTGCTCGCCGGCATGGAGGCGCCGCCGAATTTCGGCGCCGACTACACGCGAGAGTTTCGCGAGGTCTACGCGGAACTGGCACGCGAGCGCCAGGTTCGCTATCTCCCGTTCCTGTTGCTGGGCGTTGCCGGCGACCAATCGTTGAACCAGGCCGACGGCATTCATCCAAACGTGCGTGGGGCGCAGATCGTCGCCGACCTGGTGTGGGCGGAACTGAAGCCGGCGCTGGCGCGTCCTAACCAGTAGTCATTCCCTGATCCCTGATCCCGGCGTATCCCTATGATTCAGCTTCGCGGCGTCAGCAAGACCGTCCAGAGCGGCGGCCAGCCTCTCACCATTCTCCACCCGCTCGACCTCGATGTGCCTGATGGGCAGTGCCTGGCCATCGTCGGGCCTTCCGGCAGCGGCAAGTCGACACTGCTCGGCTTGATCGCCGGCCTCGACTCGGCCTCGACCGGCACCATCGCGATTGCCGGCACCGAGATCACCACCCTCGACGAAGACGCCCTGGCACGGCTGCGCGGCGAGAAGATTGGCTTCGTCTTTCAGTTCTTCCACCTGGTGCCGTCGTTGACGGCGATCGAGAACATCCAGGTGCCCATGGAGATTGCCGGCCGCCGGGATGCCGCGGCGCGGGCGCAAGCGCTGCTCGACGAAGTCGGCCTGCACGATCGTGGTCATCACTACCCCTCGCAGTTGTCGGGAGGTGAGCAGCAGCGCATTGCCATCGCCCGGGCACTGGCCAACGACCCGCCACTGATTCTGGCCGACGAGCCGACGGGCAATCTCGATAGCTCGAATGGCCGGCATATTCTCGATCTCTTGCTGCAGGTGCGGAGCACCCGCAAGGTCACGCTGGTGATGGTGACGCACGACTTGTCGGTGGCCGCGGTGGCCGACGCGCGGCTGGTGTTGCGCGATGGCCGTCCGGTGGCGGACGAAACCACGGCGCACGGAGCGACGCCGTGAGGTTCGTGCTGTTCATGGCGGCGCGAGAAATGCGGGCGTCGTGGCAGCGCCTGCTGTTCTTCTTCATCTGCATTGCGATCGGCGTGGGTGCGATCGTCGCGCTGCGTTCCGTGATCCAGAGCGTGCGGAATACGTTTGCCGGCGAGGCGCGGACGCTGATCACGGCTGATGCGCTGATCACCAGCAACCAGCCGATCAAGCCGGAGCTGGCGGCGAAGATCGCCACGCGGCTCGCAGCCGCCGGCGCCGAGAGCCTCCGCGCGATCGAGCTGGCCACCATGACGCGAGCGGCGGATCAGCCGGGCGGTCGCGCTCGCATGGTGGAGCTGCGGGCGGTCGAAGCCGGATTTCCGTACTACGGCACCATGCGGCTGGCCGACGGAGTGGTCTACGACCATGCGCTGCTGCGTGGGTTTGGCGTGCTCGTGCGTCCCGAATTGCTGGCCCAGCTCGAGGTCAAGGTCGGCGATGTGCTGAGTATTGGCTCGCAGCGCTATACCATCCGCGGCGTGATCGAGAGCGAGCCGGGCCGCCGCCTCGGCGCCTTCAGCATGGGACCGCGGGTCTTTGTCGACCTGGCCGACCTGGAGCAGTCGGGCCTGATGGGGTTCGGCAGTCGCTCGACCACCCAGCGCCTGGTGCGGGTCGCCGACGCGCAGCTTGACGGGCTCATTCGCGACTTGCGCGCCGACTTCGCCAATGAGTTTGCGCGGGTGCGTTCGTACAAGGCGACCGAAGATGACATTGGCGAAGACTTCGCCCGGGCCGAAAACTACCTGAGCCTGGTCGGGCTGGTGATTGTGATTCTGGGCGGCATTGGCGTGTCGAGCGTCACCCGCGTTTTCGTGCAGCAGAAGATGAAGAGCATTGCGGTGCTCAAGTGCGTCGGCGGGCGCTCGTCGCAGCTCCTCGCGGTGTATGTCGCGCAAGTCGCGATCCTGGGTCTGGCGGGCAGCCTGCTCGGCGTCGGCCTGGCCGAGCTGGCGATGCGCGGCATTCCATCGCTGCTCGCCGGCGCGACGCCCGGCGTGGATATCAGTTACGCGCTGACGCTACCGGCCATCGCGCAGGGACTGGGCATCGGCCTGCTGGTGTCGCTGTTGTTCTCGCTGGTGCCGCTGCTTGAAGTGCGGCATGTCAAGCCGTCGCTGTTGCTCCGTGACGAGCCGCGCAGCCGGCGACCGGATGCCATCCAGATTGTGGTCACGCTGTTGGTGGTGACCGCGTTGGTCGCACTCACCGTCTGGCAAGCAGGCAACTGGCGCGTCGGGTTGGTGGTCGCCGCCGGATTCGCCGGCACCGCCCTGGTACTGCATTTCGCGGGCATCCTGGTGGTCAAGCTGATCGCGCCGCTGGCCCGCACGCGGTCCTTCGCGTTGCGGCACGCGGTGTTGCAGCTGAGCCGCCCTGGTAGTCAGATGCGCATCGTGCTGCTGGCCGTCGGCCTCGGCAGCTTCTTCATCATCGGCGTGCGGTCGCTGCAGCAGAACCTGATCGACGAGTTCGCCGTGAACGTATCGGCCGAGTCGCCAGACATGTTCCTGCTGGATGTGCAGAGTGATCAGGTGCCGGCAGTGCAGCAGGCGATCGCCGCCAATCAGGACGCCGGCGCGGCGGCGCCGCGGCTGCTGCCCGTCCTGCGCGCCCGGGTCGTCGGCGTCGACGGCCGGGAGGTCAATCTCGAGAACTACGAGGACGTCCGCGGCCTTGGGTCGTTGGCTCGCGAATACACGGTGACCTATCGCCAGGCGCTCGAACCGAACGAACGCATTGTGGCCGGGAAGCTCTGGGACCCGACACCCTCGGACGTCGGCGAAGTGTCGATCGAGCAGTTCATCAACGAAGAGTTCAAGATCAACATTGGCGACACCATCCGCTTCGATGTGCTGGGACGCGTGGTCTCGGCCAAGGTCACCAGCGTGCGCCTGGTGGAGTGGGCCGATAGCCGCGCGGGTGGCTTCATGTTCCTCTTCAGGCCCGGTGTGCTCGACCAGGCGCCGCACAGCTTTGTCGGCTTCCTGCGCGGTCCGCAAGACGCCGCCGCTCGCAGCCGCCTGCAGTCGGCCCTGGTCGCGGCCGCGCCCAATGTCTCGGTGATCGATGGCCGCGAGATTCTCGCGACCGTCAAGTCAGTCGTCGATAACGTCACCCTGGCGGTCACCGTGGTGGGCACCCTCGTGGTGTTCAGCGGGTTGCTGATCCTGATCGGCGCCGTGGCGATGACCAAGTTCCGCCGCGTCTACGAAGCGGCCATCTTCAAGACGCTGGGGGCCACGCGGCAGTTGATTGCCGCTGTCCTGGTAATCGAGTACGGGTTGCTGGGCCTGCTGGCCGGCAGCATTGGCGCCGGTGGCGCCATCGCGCTGTCGTGGGCGATCAGCCGCTATGCACTCGATATCCCGTTCCGGCCATTGCTGGGCATGAGCGCCGCCGGCGTCGCGGTCACCGCGATCCTGGTGGCGGCGATTGGTGTGATCTCGAGTTGGGAAGTCCTCCAGCGCAAGCCCCTGGCCACGCTGAGGGCAGAGTAAGGGCAGCGTAAGGGCAGAGTAGCCTCCGGCGTCAGCCGGAGTGGCCTTCACGTTCCTGCATGGTAGGATCAAGTGTTCGCGCCACCCACATTGGCCGCTCTGGGAGTACGAAGTCACATGAACGTCTCGGACTACAAAGACGCCCTGCTGAGGAAGCGGGCTGAACTCGTCGAAGGTGCCGGCCTCAATTCGCTCCAAAGCTCGATGGAGCACAACAATGGCCGTCAGGGCGACATGGCGGACCAGGCCTCGGGTAACAACGAAGTGCACATCCACTTGCGCCTCAAGCAGACCGATGCCAAGATTCTTCAGGCCATCGACGAAGCCCTGGTGCGCATTGAAAAGGGCGCCTTTGGCCTGTGCCGCGACTGCGGCGATCCGATCGCCGACGCCCGGTTAAACGCCATTCCCTGGACGCGCGTGTGCATCAAGTGCAAAGAGAAGCAGAAAGGGTGAAGCCAAAGGCGTGACCACCACAACCCATCTCGCTGATTTGATCCGTGAGTTCCTGCTGGAACGCACCAGCCTGCTGATGCGGCACGAAGACGTGGCGCAGCAGGTGCCGGATTACGACATCAACAACGCCTACCAGTACATCATCGCGCGCGAGGAGACCCACTTGTCGTGGCTGCAGCACGCGCTGCTGGATCTGGGCGCGACGTTGCCGGCCGACCCGGCCCGGCAAGCCGTCGCGGTGGGGAAGGGCGATGCCTGGAAGTCGCTCGCCGGCGAGGACGCGCGCGCCAATGCCCAATTCGTCGACCAGTGGCGAGCCAAGGTCGAGGACGTCTCCCACGCGCGCCACAAGGGCATGTTGAAGGTGGTCCTCGGCGAAATGCTCGAGCACAAGCGGCTGTTCGACCAGGCCGCCGCCGGCAACAGGAACCTGATCGGCACCTCGCTCGCCATCAACGACCACACCGGTGTCGTCATGAGCGCCCGCTGGACCGGGCAATAGCCGCCGCGACGCCCGTTGCGGTCGCCCTGGGCACCAACTTGGGCGATCGCGAACGGCACCTCGCCTTCGCCGTCGGCCGCCTGGCCGGGGTGCTTTCAAACCTTCGTCGATCCCTCTGGTATGACACGGCGCCCGTCGGCGTTGGTGACCAGCCGCGCTTCTTGAACGGTGTCGTGGCCGGAGACACCACGCTCACGGCTCGTCAGTTGCTCGACCGGTTACTGGCGATCGAGCGCGAGGATGGCCGCGAACGGCCAGCGCCAGGGGCCGCCCGCACGCTCGATCTCGATTTGATTCTGTTTGGGAGTGAGCGGCTGACCGAACCAGGGTTGGTGGTGCCGCATCCGAGGTTCCGCGAGCGGCTCTTTGTGCTCGAGCCGCTCGCAGAATTGGCCGCTGACTGGATCGATCCGGTCAGCGGCGATGCCGTTAGTGTCCTGCTTGAGCGGGCACAGCAGCGCCCTTCTTGAAGATTCCGCTCCAGCCTTCTTCGAACAGCGTATACATCGCCGGCACGAACACCAGCGTGATGATGGTCGAGGTCAGCAGGCCGCCGATCACGACGCGCGCCAGTGGCGCCTGCAGTTCCGCGCCTTCGCCGATGCCGAGCGCCATCGGCACCAGGCCGAGCGTGGTGCACATCGATGTCATGAGAATCGGGCGCAGACGGTGGCGGCCGGCCAGTTCGAGGGCCGCGCGCAGTTCCATCTTGTCGCGGTGCCGCAGGGTGTTGGTGTAGTCGACCAGCAGAATGGCGTTACTGACGACGATGCCGGCCAGCATGATGACCCCGATGTAGGCCTGCATACTGAATGGCGTGTTGGTAATCATCAGCATGCCGACAACGCCGATCGCAGCCAGCGGAATGGAAAAGATGATGATGAACGGGTCTCTCAGCGACTCGTACTGTGACGCCATCACGGTGTAGACGAGGACGATGGCGAGGATCAGCACCAGGCGCAGCTCGTTGAACGACTTGGCCTGTTCCTCCACTTCGTTGCCGAAGCCGACGGCGAAGTCTTTCGGCACCGTCACTTCGCCCATGCGGGCCTGCACCGCGGCCACCGCTTCGCTCAGGGTGGTTTCGGTTTCCGCGTTGACGCGTTGTACCCGCTCCTGGTTCTTGCGTTCAATCGAGGTCGGGCCGGTCTCGCGGTCGATGGTCATCACGTTCTTCGCGGGCACGATCTGGCCGGCCGGCGTGCTGAGCAGCACGTCCCCGACCTCCGACACTTCCTCGCGGTCTTCCTGACGCAGGCGGACGACGATTGGGTACTCGTTGCCGGCGTCGCGATACATGGCCGCCTGGGTGCCGGCGACGTTGGTGCGAATGGTGTTGGCGACCCCGGTCACCGTGAGGCCGAGCAGCGCGGCTTTGTCACGGTCGACGCGGACCGCCAGTTCGGGGCGGCCCTCTTCGCGCTGCAGGCGCGTGTCGGCAATGCCCGGCGTGGTGTCGAGCATGGCCTTGAGGTCCTGGGCGATCCGTTTGGAGGCCTCCAGGTCGTGGCCGAGAATCTCGATCGAGAGGCGGCCTTCACCGCCACCGCCGCCCATGCCGCGCATCATCTGGTTCTGGCCGCCGGACGGGCGGGCGCGGACGAGCACGCCCGGAATGCCCGAGAGCTCGCGGCGCAACTGCATGGCAATTGCTTCACTGGTTCGGTCACGCTCGTCGCGCGGCACCAGGCGGACGTTGACGTTGCCGCGGTGCGTGGAGCCGCCGCCCCAACCGCCGCCCCCGCTGACCTGCGTGATCAGCATCACGGCCTCCGGCACGGTCTGCCGGATGCGCTCTTCCAGGCCGATCAGCACGGCCTCGGTGCGCTCGAGACGTGAACCGACCGCCAGCTCCGCATCGACGGTGATCTCGCCCTCGTCAGTCTGCGGCTGGAATTCGAAACCAATCCGCGGCAGCAGCACCATGGCGACCAGGAACAACGCGAAGCCGGTGGCGAACACCGTCGGGCGATGCGCCAGCGCCAGGTGCAACATGCGGGCGTAGAAGTTGTCGAGGTTGTCCAGCGCGCCATCGATCTTGCGATTGAGCGTGGCCATCACGCCGGTCCCCGCGTGCGAGGTGTGCGGCGCGTCGAGCATGCGCGAACAGAGCACGGGAACGATCGTCACCGCGACCAGCAGTGACATCGCCAGCGAGAACGACACCACCGCCGCGAGCTGGCCGAACATGATGCTCGAGACGCCAGTCAGGAACAGCATCGGCACGAACACCGCGATGTGCGTGAGGGTCGAGGCGAGAATCGCCGACCACACCTCCTCACTGCCATCGATCGCGGCGGTGACACGATCCTTGCCCATCTCGAGGTGTCGATAGGTGTTCTCGAGCACCACGATCGCGGCATCGACGATCATGCCGATACCCAGCGCCAATCCGCCAAAGGTCAGGGTGTTGAGCGTGTAGCCGCCGAAGTAGAGCAGGGCAAACGTGCCGATCACCGAAATCGGGATCGAGGTGCAGATGATCAGCGTCGACTTGATGTCGCGCAGGAACAGGAAGATGATCGCCACCACCAGCAGGCCGCCAAGCATGGCGTGCTCAGTGACGCTGCCGATGGCGCGGTCGATGAACTTGGACTGGTCGTCGAGCACCTGCAGCTTGATCCCGTCAACGTCGGCGTTGATCTTTTCAATCTCGCGCTTGACGCCCTCGGCGATCTGGATGGTGTTGGTGCCTGACTGCTTGGTCACCTGCATGCGGATGCCGGGCGTGCCATTGATCCGCATGAACGAGCGGCGGTCTTCGGTGCTGTCGGAGACCTCGGCGATGTCGCGCAGGTAGACCGGCACGCCCGCGCGGGTCGTGACGACCAGATTCCTGATTTCATCGACATTGGTGAACTGACCGGGGCTGCGCAGCAGCAGCGTGCGGTCGGCATCGTTGATCTCGCCGAGCGGGATGTTCTGGTTCTCGGTGCGCAGAATCTGGACGATGCGGTCCGGAGCGATATTAAGCGCGGTGATCTTCTCGCGCGAGAGGTCGACGTGGATCTGGCGGCGCAAGCCACCGTTGATGGTGACCGCGGCCACGCCGGCGACCCGCTCGAGGCGGGGCGACAGGTCGTTCTGGGCGAGTTCACGCAGCGTCACGGCGTCGAAGTCGCCTTCGACGCCAATGCCCATGATCGGCATCGCGGTCGAGTCGAACTTGAAGACCGTGGGCGGATCGGCGTCTTCAGGCAGCCGGCCGCGCACACGGTCGAGCCGCGTGCGCACCTCGTCGGCCGCCTCGCTGAGGTCGGTGCCCCAGGCGAAGTTGAGACGGACGTTGGCATTGCCTTCAGACGAGGTTGAATCGACGCGCTCGAGGCCGGCGACGGCGCTCACCGCCTGCTCGATCGGCCGCGTGACCAACTCCTCCATTTCGAGCGGGCCGACACCGGAGTAATTGACGCGCACCGAGATGGTGGGCATCTGTGTGTCGGGCATCAGGTCCACCGGCAGCCGGGTGAGCGAGATGCCGCCCAGCAGGATGATCACCATGCTGATCATGAACATCGTGACGGGACGTTCGATGGCGAAGCGCGGAATACTCATATGTGTCTCGACTGTTCTCGATGCGTTGGCTGACTCGAACCATCCACGGCGGAACTAAAGTTCCGCCCTTCTGGTACCTGCTCGCGGTCTAACGTCTAAAGGTCTACTGCGGCGGCCGCTGGCCGCCCGGCCGGCGCCCGGCGCCGCCTTCAGTGCCCGGCGCGCCCGGCGGACCGGTCATGCCTGCGGGCCGTTGCCCGCCGGCACCGGCCGCGCCGCCACGACCGCCCGGTGCGCGACCAGGACCGCCTGGCCCGGCCGCACCGGCGATCACCAGCTGATCGTTGTTGCGGACCGCGGTCGCGCCGGTGGTGACGATGTTGTCGCCCTCCTTCAGACCGCTCGTAATCTCTACGCGGTCCAAGTCTTCGATGCCGAGCACGACCGGCACGAACCTGGCGCGGTTGTCCGCGTTAGGCATCCACACCCCGCGCTTGTTCTCGAAGTCGACCAGCGCGCTCTTGGGCGCGACCAGTGTGCCCTTGCGCTCTTCGACCACGAGGCTGACGCGGGCATACATGCCCGGCTTCAGGCGCATGTCGCCGTTGAGAATCTCGATCTCCATCGTCGCCGTGCGGGTCGCCGGGTCGAGCACTGGGGCCACGCGGGCAATGCGACCGCGGAACTTCTCGCCAGGGTAGGCGTCGACGTCGACCTCGCCGCTGTCACCGACGGTGACGAGGCGGATGTCCTTTTCGACGACGTTGACCACCATCTTCAGCCGTGAGATGTCGACGACCGACGCGATCGGCGTGTTCTGCGACACCATGGCGCCCGGGTCGACGTTGCGCTTGCCAACGAAGCCGTTCACCGGGGACGTCACGGTGGTGTTCTGCAGGTTGATCTTGAGTTCCTGGAGGCGCGCCTCGGACTGCGCCAACTGCGCCGTGGACAGGTCGATCTGGGCCTCGGCCGCAAGGAAGCGTGACTCCGCGTCATCCAGCGACTGCTTGGCGAGCAATTGACGATCGAACAGGTTCTTGGAGCGGTCGAAGTTGAGCTGTGCGACCTTCAGGTCAGCTTGACGCTGCCGGATGGTGGCCTTGGACACCTGTTGCGACGCTTCAGCCTGGCTCACCTGCTCGACGATCTCGCGGTCTTCGATCTTGCCAATCACCTGGCCGCGGCGGACCGGGTCGCCCATCTCCACGGACACGGTCAACAGGCGGCCGTTGGTGCGCGGGGCCACGTCGACGGTCTGCAACCCAATCAGGTTGCCGACCACGGTCAGGTGAGCGGCGACGTCGCCCTTCTTCACGGCCGCCAGTTCCACGGTCATCGGCGCACGGGGACCGCCGCCACCGCCGCCCATGCCGGGGAAGCCGCCACCACCGCCGCCCTGGCCCTGGGGCCGCTGAGCGCCGGCCGGGCCGCCGCGGCCGGCCGCACCGCCCTGGGCACCGCCGGCAGCAGTCGTCGCCGCATCAGGGCGGGAGAACACGCCGAAATAAGCAGCGGCGCCACCAGCCACAGCCACGACCGCACCAATCAACACAAATTTACGCATAAGAATCCGTCTCTAACCTCGCCTAATCGCGTATCCGTTCGAAACCACGCGGGTCTGTCCCTCGGAACGACCCCAATTCCGCCGCCGGTCAGCCCGGGGCTCGTTACTGTCCGCCGGTCGCTGCGTTCAGGCCGCCACCACCGCCGCCGGCCGGTGACTGTTGCGCGCGCTCGAAATTGACGAGCGACTTGCGGTAGTCGGCCAGCGCCCGCAGCTCGGTGTTCTGCGAGTCGCGCAGGTCGCGCTGCGCCTGCACGACGAAGAAGTTCGTGGTCAGCCCGACTTCGAAGCGGCTTTGCTCGGCCTCCAGCCGCTTGAGCGCGAGTTCGCGAGCGGCCGTCGCCGCTTCCACGCGTTTCAGGTTGCTCTGCACGGTGAGTGCTGCGTTCGCGACTTCCGCGGCGATCTGCACTTCGAGCGCGCGCAAGCGAGTCAGCGCCTGCGTCCGCTGCAACCGGGCGCGGGCGTGCTGGGCGTCGGCCTGGTTGCCGCCAATGGGGTAGGACATGGTGACGTTCAGGTTCCACGTCGGGAAATCGCGGGCCCGGAGCAGCGAGAGCGCATCGCCGTATCCGCCGGGGATGATCTCCTGCACGGTCTGGTTGCCGAGCGGACCGGTGCGGACGATGGCGGTGCCGCCCAGGCCTTGCGCGCCGTAGCTGGCGTTGAGATCGACTGCCGGCATGGACTGGTTCCTGAAGAAGCGGACGGTGACGTCGTTCGAGTCGAGGTTCTTCTTGGCGGAGACCACGTCGGTGCGCTCCGACAAGGCCTTGCGAATGGCGCCGTCGATGTCGGACGGGGCAGGACCGAGCGAGGGCAGGTCGACCGGCCGAATGGTCTGGCGCCACAGCGGGTCGTCGGTGCCGCTGACGAGGAACCGCTTGAGGGTGAGCTCCGCGGTCTGTGCCGTCGCTTCGGCGGCGGCCAGGTTCTGGCGGCGAGTGGCTGATTCAGCCTGCGCCTGCACGATGTCGAGCGGCGCAAGCGTGCCGACTTCCACGCGCGCCTGGTTGTCGACGACCAGCTTGTCGGCGAGCTCGGTGGCGCGCTGCGCCACGTCCACGGCGCTCTGGGCGAAAACCAGATCCCAATAGGCGTTGCGGACGTTGGCGAGGGTCTGGGTGGTGGTGGCGCGAGCGCTCTCCTCAGAGATGTCGCGATTGATCAGGTTGATCAAGAGCTGCTGGCGCGTGTTGTCGAGCCTGAAGCCGCGCACCAGCGGCTGGGTGTAGGCCGCGACCAGGTTGGTGGTGAAGCTGGGATTGAAGGTGGAGAACGTGTTCGACGTCTCGACGCGTGAGTTCGACCAGTTGACGGTGTAGCTGCCGCCCCATTTGCTGACGTTCTGCGAGAGGCCGAGGTTGTAGGTCGTGGTGCCGTTGTTGACCTTGGTGCCGCCATTGAGGCTGCTCGTGGGCAACTGATACTGGTCGCGCAAACCAACGGTGGAACTCGCCAGCGGGCGGTAGGTATTGCGAAACCCGGCGACCAGGAAATCCACCGATTGCGGTTCGAGACGCGCCACCTGGATGTCGAGGTTCTTCTCAAGCGCGATCGCCACGGCTTCTTCCAGCCGCAGTTCGCGCACCGCGGCGGGCGCTCCACCGGGCTGGGTGATGCCTGACGGCGCGGGGTTCAAATCGTTGAGGCCCTGCTGGTAGGTGCGCAGTGCTTGCTGCACGACGGCTTCCTTGCGGGCACTCTCGGACAGGGCTTGGGCCGATGCGCAGGGGACGGCCGCCAGAAGCGCCGCCGCGACGAACGTACTCGTGAGCAATGTCATGGTCGTTACTGGGTCTCGAATAAATGCGGGTGGTTATTTACAGATGCCGTCGGAGAGATCGCCTTTGGGTTTGCTGCGATCACGATCACGATCGCGATTGCGCCGATCGTGCTCGTGCATCTCTTTCATCTTGAGGTTCTGCTCGTCCGATAAGACGCGGCGCATCCGAAACAGTTGCAGCGTGCGCGTGCGGCTTAACTCGGCGCGCGCGGCTTCCACGCGTTCGGCCGCCTGCAGCACGGCGGCCTCATCTGACTTGGAGTCGGTGATCACCTTCGACAGCCGGTGCTCGGCCTTGTCGAGCGCTCCCTTCTGCGCCCGCAGCGACGGCTCCGCGGTCTGGAAGATCGCCTCGATGCGGTCGATCTGCTCCTGTGTCAGCGTCAGGCCCTTCTGGAAACGCTCCATCTGCCACCATTTGAAGCTCTGGGCAGCGGCCGGGTGCGCGTTGGCGACAACCAGAGACAAGGCCAAGCAAATGAACAACTTACGTAGGATGGACATGGTTCAGTCTGGTTACGACCGAGGGGGCTCGGGCGTTTACGGAAATGCGGAAGCGCTTTGCGCGCTGGCTGACCATCACGGAGGCCAGCCCCAATCCGCGCTATTGAGGCTCGTGAAACGGCGTCAGTTCGTCGAGCGCCCGCAGCTCGTTGGCGCTGCGCACCTGCACCGCAAAATCCACCTCGCCCAACAGGCCATCGTCCTGGGGAATAGTCAGGCGGGCGGGGAGAAAGCCGGTGCCGTTGTTGGCGCTCGGGGTCATCGAGGATGCCATCGGCGCGAGCCGGCGGGTCGGCTGAGGCACGAGATTGACCACCTGGCCGCCGAGCAGGCCGATGATGAGACCCGCGGCGGCGGCGACGCTGATCCAACGCCGGCTGACGCCGGCCGCAGGCGTCTCGACGCGAGTGGCCAGCGGGAAGCGAATGACCTTGGCCGGGTGTTCCATGTTGGCGAGACGGGCCAGAATCCTGTGACGCTGCGCCTCGAGCGCGCGCACGTCGAAGTGGGCATCAGCTTCGGCATGCGCCGCCGTCCGGTACGCCTCGAGCAAGGCCTCCTGGCTCGGCTTGGTGACATCACGTCGGTTCATGCTTGACCTCCCAACACTCCTCGTAGCTTGCGCAACGCGCGGAACAGGTGCACTCGCACGGTCGCCTGGCTCATCCCGGTCGCGGCGCTAATCTCTGCCGGCGTCCGTTCATCCAGGTGGCACAACGTAAACACCAGACGCTGACGGTCGGGCAGGGAGGCCACCGCCGTGGTCACCTGTGCCCAGCGTTCCTTCGCCAGCAGGCGGCGTTCGTGTGACGCTTCGCCTCCGGCCACGTTCTCGACCGGCCGACCCTCGTCCTCGTCGGTCGAGTGACTGATCCACCGTTGCTGCCGGGCCCGCGCCTTCAACCGGTCGAGCGCGGCGTTCACCAGAATGCGCGTAAACCACACTTCGAACGGCAACTCGTTCCGGTACTGCCCGATGTGCGTGAACACCTTGATAAAGGCGTCCTGGACGGCCTCGTCGGCGTCGGCGGTATCGCGGAGATACTGGAACGCGATGCGAACCGCGCGGCGCTGAAGCAGGGCGACGAGCGCCCCAAATCGGTCCCTGGCCTCATCACGACTGCCGCCGGCCACGAGCGCCTTGATCTCGGCCGCCAGGACGGAGGCGGGCGAGGGATGGGCGCCGTCTGCGGGACGGGGCTGGGCGGCGAGGTCGACGTGGGGCTGTCCTGCCATCTGTTACGGAATTGGGGGAGGGTGCGTTTACCGCAGTTTAGCAGGCCCGGTCCAAGTCCGCGTACGAGATTGACTTCGCGCCTTTTCAATCTGTACCATTCACCCTTTGGATGCGATCGGGAGATACCGGTCGAGTTTTGGAGTCATATTTCATGAGTACTGCACAGGTGGGGCGGGGCTTGGAGGCCCACGGCGTTCAATCTTCCAAGCCGGTCCACTTCAACTTGGCCGCGCCCGCGCTGTATGAGCACGCCATCCGTCGTCAGGAAGGCGTGATCGCGGCCGATGGCCCCCTCGTCTGCCGCACCGGCGCCCACACCGGCCGCTCGCCGAACGACAAGTTCGTCGTCAAGGAGCCGTCGAGTGAAGCGCAGGTCTGGTGGGGTAAGGTCAACCGGCCGATCGCTGGCAGCCAGTTCGACCAGCTGCGCAGCGACATCGTCGCGCATCTGAAGAACCAGGAGCTCTTCGTTCAGGACCTGTACGCCGGTGCCGACGCCGAATATCGCCTGCCGGTGCGGTTCATCCAGGAATATGCCTGGCACAGCCTGTTCGTGCGCAACCTGTTCATCGTGCCGCCCACCGCCGACCTGGCGTCGTTCGCGCCGCAGTTTACGGTGCTCACCGCGCCGACGTTCAAGGCCGATCCGGCGCGCCACGGAACCCGGTCGGAGGTGGCCATTGCCGTCAACTTCGCCACCCGCGAAGTGCTGATCTGCGGCACCAGCTACGCCGGCGAGAACAAGAAGTCGATCTTAACGGTGCTGAACTACCTGTTGCCGCTGCGCAACGTGCTGGCCATGCACTGCTCGGCCAACATTGGTCCGGGCGGCGACACCGCGCTGTTCTTCGGCTTGTCGGGCACCGGCAAGACGACGTTGTCGAGCGATCCCGAGCGCCAGTTGATTGGCGACGATGAGCATGGCTGGAGCGATCGCGGCGTCTTCAACTTTGAGGGTGGCTGCTACGCGAAGATGATTCGCTTGTCCGCTGAAGCCGAACCGCAAATCTACGCCACCACCCACCGCTTTGGCACGGTGCTCGAGAACGTGGTGATGGATCCCGACACGCGCGTGCTCGACTTTGACGATGCCTCGCTCACCGAAAACACCCGTGGCGCGTATCCGATCGAGTTCATCGATAACGCCGTGCCCTCGGGCAGCGGTGACCATCCCAAGAACATCGTGATGTTGACCGCCGACGCCTATGGCGTGTTGCCGCCGATTGCCCGGCTGACGGCCGAAGGCGCGATGTATCACTACCTGTCGGGCTACACCGCCAAGGTGGCCGGCACCGAGAAGGGCGTCACCGAGCCGAGTGCGACGTTCAGCACCTGTTTCGGGGCGCCGTTTCTGCCGCTCAACCCCAACGTCTACGCCAAGCAGCTGGGCGAGCGGATTGCCAGGCATCAGTCGCGCGTGTGGCTGGTGAACACGGGCTGGACCGGCGGCCCGCACGGCGTCGGCAGCCGCATGAAGATTGCCCACACCCGCGCCATGATTCGCGCGGCGCTGTCGGGCGCGCTCGACCAGGTCGAGTACACCCGGCATCCGGTGTTCAACATCGAGGTGCCGACGTCGGTGCCCGACGTGCCGGTCACGGTGCTCGACCCGCGCGGCACGTGGACCGACAAGGCCGCCTACGACGCGCAGGCAGCGAAGCTGGGTCGGATGTTCGTCGAGAACTTCACGGCGAACTTCGCGGATGCGGATCCGGTCGTCGCCGCCGCCGGCCCGACCATCTGACTTGCGGAGGGAAAAGTGAAAGGTGAGATTTCGCCTTTCACTTTCACCTAGAATCTAGCAATGTCGTACGAGGCCGTGATCGGCCTGGAAATCCACGCTCAACTTCAGACCGCCAGCAAGATTTTCTGCGGCTGTTCAACCGCGTTTGGGGCGCCCCCCAATGCGCACTGCTGTCCAGTGTGCGTGGGGCTGCCCGGCGCGCTGCCCGTGCTCAACCGCCGCGCGGTTGACATGGCGATCACCGCGGCGCTGGCCCTCGGCTGCCAGGTGCAGGAGCGGTCGGTGTTCGCGCGCAAGAATTACTTCTATCCTGATCTGCCCAAGGGCTACCAGATTTCCCAATTCGAGCTGCCGCTCGCACTTGGCGGCGGTCTGCAGATGCCGGCCACGGTGGGCGGCCGCTTCGTGAAGCTGACGCGCATCCACATGGAAGAGGACGCCGGCAAGTCGCTGCACGACGGCTTCGCGGATTCCGATCGCAAAACCTATCTCGATTTCAATCGCAGCGGTGTCCCGCTGGTCGAGATCGTGAGCGAGCCGGACATGCGGTCAGCGGCAGAGGCCGCGCTGTTCTTCGAAACGCTGCGCCAGATCCTGGTGTGGCTCGGCGTCAACGACGGCAACATGGACGAGGGCAGCCTGCGCTGCGACGCGAACGTCTCGGTCCGCCGCCGGGGTGACACCCAGCTGGGCACCAAGGCCGAAGTGAAGAACGTCAACTCGTTCCGCTATCTCGAGAAGGCCATCGAGTACGAGATTGGCCGCCAGATCGATGTCCTCGACCATGGTGGCCGCGTGGTGCAGGAGACGCGGCTGTTCGACGCCGCGCGCGGCACGACCCATGCAATGCGCAGCAAGGAAGAAGCGCATGACTATCGCTACTTCCCCGAGCCGGATCTGCCGCCACTGGTCGTCGACGAAGCACGTCGCGCCCGTCTCGAGAAGGCGCTCCCCGAACTGCCTGACGCGCGCCGCCAGCGCTTGATCGCCGAGTACGGCTTGCCCGAGTACGACGCGGCGCTGCTGACACAGACGCGGGGCGTGGCTGATTACTTTGAAGAGACGGCCCGCAGTTCGGGCAACGCCAAGGCCGCCAGTAACTGGGTGATGGGCGAAGTGCTGCGCAACATGAAGGAACGCGCGATCGCGATTGAGGCGGTGCCGATTGCGCCGCCCGCGCTGGCGGGCCTGATCGCGATTGTCGAGAAAGGCACCATCAGTTCGACGGTCGCGAAGGACGTGTTCGCGACGATGTACGACACCGGCCGCACCGCCGCCGAGATCGTCGCCGCCGACGGCCTGGCGCAGATTTCTGATGCCGCGAGCCTCGAGCCGATCGTGCAGCGGGTGCTGGCCGCGCATCCGGAGGTGGTGGCCGAAATCCGGGCCGGCAAGGACCGCAAGTTCCAGTTCCTGGTGGGCCAGGTGATGAAAGAGACGAAGGGGAAGGGCGACCCCAAGCTCGTCACCGACCTGATGCACGCCGCGATCGGTTCGTAGCCCATGTGGATCAGGGCGGCGGGCGTGTATCTGGTCGCCGCACTGGCGTTGACCTGGCCGCTCGCCGCGCAACTCACCACGCATCTCGGTGCCCTCGAGGGCGCCGGGGATCCCTACCTCAACCTCTGGATTCTTGGCACCGGCATCAAGGCGTGGCTGGCCGATCCGCTGTCGGTGCTCTCGGGCCGCGTCTTCGACGCCAACATCTTTCATCCGGCCACAGGCGCGCTGACGTTCTCAGATCACCTGTTGCTGCAGTCGTTGGTGATGGCGCCGCTCTATGCGGTCACCAATAACCTGGCGCTCTGCTACAACGTGTTGCTGGTCGTATCGATCGCCGGCAGTGGACTGGCCATGCACGCGCTGGTGAAGGGTGTGACCGGTTCGGTTCCCGCGGCCTTCATCGCGGGCCTGGCGTGGGCCTGCTGGCCGTACCGCTCAGCGCACTTCCTCCACCTGCAGTTGCAGTCGCTGTATTTCCTGCCGCTGGTGTTGCTGGCGTTGTACCGGCTGGCGGCGGCGCGACGAAAAGTCGATGCCGCGTGGCTCGCCGTGGCGGCCGCGTTGCAGGCGGTGTCCTCGGTCTACTACGGCGTGATGACCGCGGTGGTGATTGGCGTGGCGGCGGTGGCGGTGGCCGGGTCGAGCGGCCAGTGGCGTGGCCGGCGGCTCTGGTCGCGCCTGGTCCTCGCGGGTGCGCTGGGCGCGGTCCTGGTCGCCCCGGTGGTCTTTCCGTACTGGCAGTCGCAACAACGTGAAGGCTTCGGCCGCAACTTGTTCGAAGCGGCGGCCCATGCGGCGTCGATCCAGAGCTATACCCAAGTGCCGCCTGACAACCTGATTTACGGGCGCACCGGCCTGCTGGCGCCGCGCGCGCCAGCGGCGGGTGAGCGCGATCGCCGGCATGTGGAGCATCAGATGTTTCCCGGTCTGGTGTTGCTTGGCCTGGCCGGGTTGGGCCTGTGGCGCGGGTGGCGGAGCGATGCGCGCCCCGTCGTCGTCTCGGCGGCGGCGCTCGTGGTGGCCGGCTTTGTGGTGTCCCTCGGTCCTGAAGGTGTACGGCCGCTCTACGCGACCCTTGCCGATTACCTGTTTGGCTTTCAGGCGATTCGCGCGCCGGCGCGATTCGCGGTTGTCATGACACTGGGGCTGTGTGTGCTGGCCGGTGTCGGCGTGGCACGAGCGCGCTTGCCGCGCGGTGTGGTGGTGATCCTGACGGGGCTGATGTGCCTGGAGTACGCCAACGCGCCGCTGGCTTTTGTCGCGGCACCGCCGGCGTCAACCGCCACTGGGCGGTGGCTGGCCGCTCGAGAGGGACCAGGCGCGGTGTTGTACTTGCCGCTGACTCTTGATCGCGAGAACTCGCCGTTCATGGTGCAGTCGCTCGAGCACGGCCGTCCCATCGTCAACGGCTACAGTGGCCAGCGGCCATCGTTTTATACCTCGCTGGTCGATGCCCTGGCCGAGCCGGCGTCGGCCGATGCGCGGGCGACGCTCAAAGAACTGAACGTCCGCTTTGTCGTGAGTCCCGGTGCGGTCGTTGGCACCGGCGAACCGGCGTCGCCGTTGGTCGAACGGGCGCGGGCCGACGGCGGACTGATCTACGAGGTGATCTGGACGCCGGCCAGCGAGGGCGCGCTGGCAGAGGCCGCCATCCCCGAACCGCCGCCACCCGGCGTGCCACCGTTCAAAATCGGTGAGCGGGCCGCATACGACGTGCAGTGGCTCACCGGGCCACTCGACGTGACCGCCGGGCAGATCTCGCTGAGTGTGGTCGCTCCAGAAGCGAGGGATCTTGGCGCCGCGGGCGAGTCACCGGCCTGGGTGTTCGAGGTCGGGTTGGACACCGCGCCGTGGGTATCCCGCTTCTTCGAGGCGCACGATCGATTCCGCACCGCCGCCGATGCCCAGGTCCGGCCCCTGTTGCACCAACGGGCACTCCGCCAGGGCCGGCGGGCAGTGGATCGCTCCTACGCCTATGACCATGCGCGCCGTCGCGTCAGCTCCGGCGATAGTCCCAGCGCTGCGCGCGCGGTGTCGGCGTTGTCGCTCCCGCTGCCGGCTGGCGCTCGCGACGCGTTAACGGCCCTGTGGTACCTGCGCACGCTGCCAGTCGCGCCCGGGTATGCCCTGACACTGCCGCTGAACGAGGCGGGACGAAACCTGACGTTGAACCTCACCGTGCCGGCCAGGGAAACCATTGAGATGGGCGGTGCGTCGGTGCCGGCCTTGCGGGTGGAGCCGCGATTCTCCGCTCGCGTGCAGCGGCGACAGCCCATCGCGGCGACGGTCTGGTTGAGCGACGATGAGCGGCGAGTGCCCTTGATGGTGGAAGTGGCCGCCGGGTTCGGCCGCGTCCGGTTGAAGCTAGTAGACTATCGTCCGTGATCGAGACGCGGGGACTCGGGAAGATTTACGGCCGTGGGCTGTATGCCCTGCGCAACCTGAATCTCACGATCGACAAAGGCGAGTTCGTGTTCCTCACCGGGCCCAGCGGCGCCGGCAAGAGCACGCTGCTGCGGTTGCTGCTGATGCAGGAAAAGCCCACCGCAGGGGAAGTGGTGGTCGCCGGTCGCACGCTCTCGCGCCTGACCCGTCATGAAGTGCAGGCCTATCGTCGCACCGTCGGTTTTGTCTTTCAGGACTTCAAGCTGATCACGACCAAGACCGTGTTCGAGAACGTGTCGTTCACGTTGCACGTGCTTGGCCTGCCGATCGAGCAGCAGCGGCGCCGCACCTACCAGGTGCTGAAGTGGGTCGGCTTGCAGCATCGCCTGAACTCGTTGCCTGAGGAACTGTCGGGTGGAGAACAGCAGCGGGTCGCGATTGCTCGCGCGCTCGTCAACGAACCCAGTCTCATTCTGGCAGACGAGCCGACCGGCAACCTCGATCCCGAGCTGTCGCTCGAGATCATGAACCTGTTCCGCGACATCAACGCCAGCGGCACCACGGTCGTCGTGGCCACGCACAACCGCGAGCTCATCAAGTGGGTGGGCCGTCGCGTCGTGCAACTCGAACACGGCCAGTTGGCCTCGCCAACGGAGCCGCCGACATGAGCGTTGTCGGCTATGCCTTTGAAGAAGCCTGGGCGAGCATTCGTCGCGCCGGACGGTCGGCGGCGGTGTCGATTGGCACGATTGCCATTGCCTTCCTGACGCTGGGCGGATTTCTGCTGGTGTCGGTGAACGGGCAAGGCGTGCTGGACCGCTGGCTGGAGTCGGCCGAGGTGTCGGTTTATCTGGACGACCATCTGGCCGACGAATTGCGGACTGTTCTCGAGGTATATGTCCGGCAGCAGCCGGCCGTGGCGTCAGTGGAGTACGTATCGAAGGCGCGAGCGTTGGAGCGGTTCCGCGCGGACTTTCCCGAGCTGCTTGATGTCACCACCTCAGTGGGGCCGCTGCCATTTCCTGCGGTGTTGGAGGTTCGTCTTCGGCCCGAGGCCACCGGTGGCGCCAACCTGGACGACCTGATTACCGCGCTGGCGGGCCGGGAGGGCGTGGCCGATGTTCGTTACGACCGGCGCTGGCTGACGCGTCTCATGGGCATTGTCGCCACGGCACGGATCGCGGCGGCGTTGATCGCCGGGGTCCTGATGCTGGGGGCCGCCTTCACGGTCGCGGCCGTCGTCCGGCTGTCGCTTCATGCCCGGCGGAACGAAGTCGACATCATGCAACTGGTGGGGGCGCCGTTCAGCTACATTCGCGGTCCCTTTATCGTCGAAGGACTGCTGCTGGGGGGAACGGGCGCGGCTGTTGCGCTGTTGGCGATCAGCGCCATCTACTCGGGCGTGTCGCAATGGTTGCCACCGGAGGTGCAGTTCCTCGGCGTCAGGGAAGGCCTCATCATGTTGCTCGGTGGCGTGGGCGTTGGGGCGGCGGCCGGCACGGTGGCGTCACGGTCGGCAATATGAGCGAGGGGTCAAATTGAAACGGGACGTCTCCGAATGTCGCCCCGTTGACACAACCCGCCGAACCTCCTACACTGAAATTCATCCAATATGCCGAGGGCGAGGAACAGAATCCCGCGCTTTCTGATGGACAGTGCCGTGACGGCCAGTGTGTCGGCGCTCTCCGAGTTTTATCGCGAAGAGTTTCTCAAGCATCATCGATGCTTGCAGGAACAGCGCGAGTATTTCAGCGCCCAGGCGATCAACCGCGCCGAAGCCGCCCTCCTCAAAACCATCGCCGAGGTCGATCGGCTTTCTGAAGCCGCCGACGCCGATCAAGTCATCGCCCAACTACTCCGCGAGTTCGACATCGTGACTGGCTTGTCCGGTTGGTCCGATCCGCATAAGGTCCACTGACGGCTCCACTCTCCACGCTCAAACAAGACCTCAACGCGATTGTCCGCGCCGGCGTCGATGCGGTCAGTGCCTCGCGCGTGATCGCGCGCGCGTGGGCCGATGCCTCGCTGTCCGAGGTGCTGACGACGCGCCCCTTGCACCTGGTCGCCGTCGGCAAGGCGGCTGGCCCCATGGCGGCGGCGTTCGTGGCGGTTCCGCAGTTGTCGATTCGACAGGCCGTCGCCATCGGGACGCACCTCGACGAGGCCCTGCCCGTCCACGTTGAATGGATCGAGTCGAGCCACCCGTTTCCAGACCCGCGGAGCGAGACCGCCGGGCGGCGGGCTCTGGCTGTGGCGCAGAGTGTTCACTCAGGCGAGGTGCTGGTCATCTTGCTGTCGGGCGGCGCCTCGGCACTGATGGCATCGCCGGTCGAGGGCATCACGCTCGCGGACAAGGTGGCCACGACGCGGTTGATGATGAATGCCGGCGCCGATATCCATGCCCTGAACACCGTGCGGCGGCACCTGTCGAACGTGAAGGGCGGCCGGCTGGCCGGTGCCTGTATCGGCACGACGATAACGCTGGCGCTGTCGGATGTGGTGGGCGACGACCTGAACGCCATCGGCTCGGGTCCTGGCGTCGCCGACAACACGACCTGGCACGATGCGGCCGCGGCCCTCGAACGGTTTGGCGGTCACGAGCACCTGGCATCGGTTCGGGCGGTGATTCAGCGCGGTCTCGACGGCGCGCTCCCCGACACGCCCAAGGCCGGGCATCCGTCGCTCGGGCGAGCGACCGCGCGCGTGATTGGAGGCCGGCTCGAAGCCATGGCTGGCGCTCGCATGGCGGCCGAGGCGCGTGGCTACACCGTCCTGACGATCGACGAGCCCGTCGTCGGCGAGGCGAGCGTGGCGGGTCCGCCGTGGTTGCAGCGAGTTCAGGCCATGGCGCGCGAGACGGCGAAGCCGGTGTGCGTCATCTCCGGTGGCGAGACCACGGTCCGCGTGACTGGGGATGGCTTGGGCGGCCGCAATCTCGAGTTCGTGTTGTCGATTGCCGAGGCGCTGGATGCCGGCCCGACGCATGCGGGGCTCCACTTCGCCGCGGCGAGCATCGGGACGGATGGCATTGATGGCTCGTCAGGGGTGGCCGGGGCGATTGTCGACTCGACCACCATGGCGCGCGCGGCTCAGGCCGGCCTCAAGTTGCCGGGCCATTATCTTGCGTCCAACAATTCGCTCGCGTTCTTTGCGCCCCTGGACGATGTGATCCGGCTCGGGCGGACCAATACCAATGTCGGCGACTTACAAGTGATCGTGATCCATGAATCGTGAAGACCTCCTCCGCCAGATGCGCGCCAAAGTGCCGCATCCGGCGACCGCGCGCGAGCTGCTCAGCGTGCTCCGCATCGCCAAGGACGACCGCGTCGAGTTCAAGCGCTTCCTGCGCCATTTCGTCAACGACGGCGACCTCGTGCTGATCAAGGGCAAGCTGTACGGCATGCCCGATCGCATGGATCTGGTGGTCGGCAAGCTCGACGGCCATTCCTCAGGCATTGGCTTCGTCACTCCGGAACGGCCGATTGAGGGACTGACGCGCGACATCTTCGTCGCCGCGCATAACTTGCAGGAGGCTCTTCACGGCGACCGAGTCGTCGTTCGCATTGAGCGCTATCGCGAAGACGGCCGGGCCGAAGGCAAAATCGTCCAGGTGCTCGAGCGTGCGTCGAGCAGCGTCGTCGGGCGCTTCGACGTCGACCCGACGGGCCTGACGTTCGTGGTGCCCTTCGACAAGCGCCTGACCGCCGAAGTGCAGATTCCGCGCGGCGAGACGATGGACGCGGAAGCGGGGCAGATGGTGACGGTCACCATTACGCGGTGGCCGACGCCGTCGCGCGGGCCAGCCGGCAAGGTCACCGAGATCCTTGGCGACATCAACGATCCTGGTGTCGACACCGAAATCATCCTGCGCAAACACGGCATTCCCGACGAGCACACGCCCGAAGCGGTGGCCGAGGCCAGCCGCATTGGCGGCGCCGTGCGCGACCAGGACCTGGCGGGCCGCACCGACTTCCGCGACCGTACCGTGGTGACCATTGACGGCGAACACGCGCGCGACTTCGATGATGCGATCTCGATTGAACGGCTGGCGAACGGCAACTATTGGCTCGGCGTGCATATTGCTGACGTGTCGCACTACGTGCGCGACGGCTCGGCTCTGGATGCCGAGGCGTACGATCGCAGTACCTCGGTGTATTTCCCGGAGCGGGCCATTCACATGTTCCCGTCGGAGCTCTCGACCGGCCTGTGCAGCCTCAACCCGCATGTCGATCGCCTGGTGCAGTCGTGCCTGATGGAAGTAACCGGCAACGGCCAGGTGGTGCGCCACGAGATGCACGACGGCATTATCCGCAGCGACGCGCGGATGACGTATACGTCGGTGAATGCCATCCTGACCGACCGCGATCCGGACACCCTCGCGAAACATGAACCGCTGGTGCCGATGTTCGAGCTGATGCGGGATCTCTTCGAGATTCTCAATCGCCGCCGCCGTCGGCGTGGCTCGGTGGACTTTGACCTGCCTGAAGCGCAAGTCGTGCTCGACGAAGACGGTTTCATCGCGAACATCATCGCGTCGGAGCGCAACGTCGCGCACCGGCTGATCGAGGAGTTCATGCTGCTGGCCAACGAGACGGTGGCCGGACACCTCGAGTCGCATGGCATGCCGTCGTTGTATCGCATTCACGAGGCGCCGGATCCCCTGAAGGTGATGCAGTTCGAAGAGTTCGTGAGCGCGTTCGGGTTCAGCCTGGGTTCGACCGATGGCAACGTCAAGCCGATGCACTTCCAGAAGCTGGTGGATAAGATCCGGGGCAACCCCGCCGAGCGGCCGATCGCCTTCCTGATGCTGCGGACCATGCAGAAGGCCCGCTACGATCCCACCAACGTCGGTCACTTCGGCCTGGCCGCGGAAACCTACACGCACTTCACGTCGCCAATCCGTCGCTATCCCGATTTGATCGTCCATCGGATGCTGCGCGAGCTGCGCCAGACCCCCCTTCGCCAAGGCCACGGCGGGCAAGCCAGCATCAGTGACGAGCGGCGGGCGGAGCTGGAGGAGGATCTGCCGGAAGTCGGCCGCCACACCTCAGAAATGGAGCGCCGCGCCGCCGAGGCCGAGCGCGAGATTCTGCAGTGGAAGAAGGTCCGTTTCATGGCCGACAAGGTGGGGGATGCGTTTGACGGCTACATCACCGGGGTGGCGCCGTTCGGCATGTTCATCGAGCTGGTCGACCACTACGTCGAAGGCCTGGTCCACGTGACCACGATGGCGGATGACTACTACCGCTATCGGGAGACGCAGCACGCCCTGTTCGGCGAGAACAGCAAGAAGCTGTATCGACTGGGCGATCGGGTCCGCGTGCAGATCATCAAGGTCGATATGGAGCGCCGGCAGATCGACCTGGGGCTCGAGGACGTGCTGGAGAAGATTCGCAAGGACCACCGCAGCCGCGGCCCCATGCGCAGCTCGGCGCGGCCGAAGAAAGAGCAGCGGAAGAGCACGCCTGAGGAGAGCCGCCGGCGCAAGCCGCAGCGCCCCGGCAAGGCCGAGCGCAAGACCAGGAAGCGGCGATGACCAACCTGGTCGTCGGGACCGCCGGTCACATCGACCACGGCAAGAGCACGCTGGTGCTGGCGTTGACCGGCATCGACCCCGATCGCCTGAAGGAAGAGAAGGCGCGCGGGATCACCATCGAGCTGGGGTTCGCGCACACCACCATCGGCGAGACGCGAGTGGCGCTGGTCGATGTGCCGGGGCACGAGCGCTTCGTGCGGACCATGCTCGCCGGCGTCGGTGGCATCGACTGCGTGCTGCTGATTGTCGCGGCCGACGGATCGGTGATGCCGCAGACGCGCGAGCACTTCGAGATCTGCCGTCTCTTGCGGATCCCCAGGGGCATCGTGGTCCTCACCAAGGCCGATCTTGCGGATGCCGGGACGCGCGCGCTGGTGCGGCAGGAGGTGGCCGAGCTGGTCAAGGGATCGTTTCTCGAGGCCGCCGACGTGATCGAGGTGTCAGCGAATACTGGCGAAGGGATGGAGACGCTACGCGCCGCCATCGCCGCGCAGGCCGCGCGGGTCAGCCAGCGGCCGGTCGAGAGTGCGCCGCGTTTGCCGGTCGATCGCGTGTTCACCATGAAGGGCTTCGGCACCGTCATCACCGGGACCTTGGTGTCGGGACGGATTCAGGTCGACGACGAGCTGAGGCTGCAGCCAGTGGGGCGGCTGGTGAAAGTGCGTGGCATCCAGGTGCATGGCGCCGCGGCGAATGCCGCATCTGCAGGGCAGCGGGCCGCGATCAATCTGGGCGGCGTGGAGGTGGCGCAGGTCGACCGCGGCGCGACCCTGGCCGCGGCGGGTACCCTGAGCGTGACCCGCCGTGTTGACGTCGTGCTCGATCTGCTCGCGTCGAGCAAGCCCTTGAAGCAGGGCGCGCGCGTCCGCGTGCACAACGGCACGGCCGAAATTCTGGCCCGCGTCTCAATCGCCGGTAGCGAGGTGGAGATACCAGCCGGCGCCCGGGCGATGGCGCGCTTGCGCCTTGAGACGCCCGCCGTCCTGACCCGCGGCGACCGCTTCATCATTCGCGCCTATTCGCCGCCGGTGACCATTGGCGGCGGCATCGTCCTCGACCCCGCGCCGACCCGGCCTGGCGTTCGCTCCGCCGATGGACTGGCCAGTGTGTTGGCCCTGGATGTCGCGATTGAGAAAGATGCCGACGCCATTGCCGCCATGGTGGCGGCAGCGGGTCTGGCGGGCCTACCGCGCGAGGCGATCACCAGCCGGGGCGGTGTCGCGCCGGTCGCGGTCGGTGCCACACTTGATGCACTGGCCACCAAGGGCGTGGTGGTCGTCGGCGAGCGCATCGTCGCCGCCCATCATCTGGCTCGGGCGTCCGACCTGCTGGTCAAGCTGGTGACGGCATTTCACCGCACGCAGCCCCTGAGCGACGGCCTGCCGCGCGAGGAGGCGCGCGAGCGCGGGTTCACGTCCACGCGGGTCGACGTGGCGGTGTTCGAGAGGGTGGTCGAGGACTTGAAGAAGGCGAAGACGCTGGTCGGCAGCGATCGCCTGGCGCTCAGCACGCACCGCGTCGCCGCGAGCGGCGAGGATGCCCGTCTCAGGGTTGCGGTCGCGGCCGCCTATCAATCGGCTGGACTCAAACCGCCAGACGCCGCAGCGGTGCAGGCGGCTGCCGGCGCACCGACCGCGGCGGTCGAGAAGATCACCGCGCTACTCCTGCGTGAGAAGGTCCTGGTTCGTCTGGAGACGGTGGTGTTTCACGCTGACGCGCTGAAGGTGTTGAAGGACGAGATCCGCGCGCTGAAGACAGCGACGGCCGATGGCAAGGCCACGGTTGACGTGGCGGCGTTCAAGGATCGATATGGGATCTCGCGGAAGTTCGCAATCCCGCTGCTCGAGTATCTCGATCGGGAGCGCGTGACCAGGCGAGCGGGCGACGCCCGCCTCGTCATCTAGCGATTACTTGTCGTCGGGACTCTCTTGCTTCATCCCGCTCTTGAAATTCTTGATGCCGGCGCCGATGCCCTTGCCGAGTTCGGGCAGCCGGTTGGCGCCAAAAATGAGGATCACGATGGCCAGAATGATGAGCATCTCTGGCATTCCGATGGGGCCGAACAAACCAAGCATGAAAGCTCCTTGGATCGCGAAACACAGCGACCACAGATTGATTGTAACCTACATCCCGTGTCAGCCGCCCGCCACGGCCGCTGAGACCGGTTGTCACCCTTAGGCGTCAAAAGGGTATGGCGTTGGGTTTGCACTTGTCAGCCCCGATCCCCTCGGTCAGAATGGCCAAGGGTTAACAGCCTCATTCATGGCCGAGCTCACACCGCGACCAGTCACAGACTCCCGTTCGGTGCCGCTGTCGATAACGGGCCGGCCGGTCGAACTGCGTTTCGCCATCGCCGAGCGTCGCTCGGGCATGGGAGTCGGTGCGTCCATCGTGGCACACATGGCCGTCGCCCTGGTCATCTTGTTGGCCATCCGTTTTGCCCCACAGCCAAGCGCGGCTGAATTCCTTCCCGACACTCCCATCAACGATATCGTCTGGCTGGCCGTTGAAGGTCCCGGCGGTGGCGGCGGTGGCGGTGGCAACAAGGCGCCCGAGCCGCCTCGCAAGGCCGAGCTGCCAGGCAAAGACAAGATCACGGTGCCCGTGGAGAAGACACCCACGCCGACGCCCGAGCCGCCCAAGCCGACGCCGCCTCCGGCGGAGCTGTTGATTCCGGCGCAGACGATGGCGGCGGCTGAGCAGACGCTGCCGGGTGTCATCCAGCCGAGTGCGCCTGCGGTCAGCGAGTCGCTGGGGGCCGGTACGGGCGGCGGCGCCGGCACCGGCGC
>ENA-ORBV01002918-ORBV01002918.1-microbial-mat-metagenome-genome-assembly--contig:-NODE-2918-length-35196-cov-13.862411_pt1 | contig 35196 bp, 19 predicted proteins | sample MGYA00237777_ERZ505514 | MGnify/ENA primary metagenome ERZ505514 (study PRJEB26160, sample SAMN06269048) | microbial mat metagenome | isolation source: Oligotrophic lake microbial mat | place... | reverse complement strand
GCCAGATCCCGTGCAGCATGCAGGTTCTGGCCGACACCCAAGCGGAAGATGATCTCGCGTTCTTGACCATCGGCCAGCTCAAATGCAACTTGGATGGCCGCGCAAGGGTCTAACGCCGCGCCTGTCTTGCCGGACAGCCGCGAGCGCGCCATCGCATCGGGATTGCGCAGACTGTCATTGCGGCCCAGAAACTCGCGGCGGTCGCCAGTGATGGTGCGGCCATCGTCGTCGACATCGAAAAACGCCACCCGCTCGGAGAATTCGGTGCTGTAGCGGTTGTGAGCGAACAGGGCATTGCTGCTGCTGTCGACTCCGGTGAACACGTGCATCGCTGTTTTGTGGCGCAGGTCACCCAGCACCCATTCGACATAACCCGTCGCCGAAATGCGCCGCCGCCGACCTGAGTGATTGCTCACCTTGAGGACGGAGAACTTCACCGCGTCGACCAGATCGACGTAAACGGTCAGCTCGGAGCGAATGCCGTCGTTGCTGTGCTCAAAAATGCTGTAGCCAAATCCGTGGCGGGTGACATACGGATTCGGATGGGTCGGGTGCGCGCTCGCGCAAGGCAGCGCGGTGGGCGACCAGTAAAGCCCACTTTCTTCATCGCGGAGATAGAACGCCTCACCACTGCTGGCACCGACGGGGTCATCGCTCCACGGGGTGAGTCGAAACTCGTGCGCGTTCTCACCAAAGGTGTAGGCCGGGCCACTCTCGCTGACGATGCTGCCAAATTGCGGATTGGCCAGCACATTCACCCACGGCAGTGGCGTGACGTTATTCGCCCCGCTGATCACCACATACTCGCGACCGTCCGCGCTGAAGCCTCCCTTGGGATTGCGCAAGATCAGCTCTGGAACTGGCGGAAGGGATGTCGTCGTCACTGCTTGCCGCTGCGGTGGTGACGGGACCAATGAGGTCACCCGCCTGTCTGCCAACGGTCGATAGTTGACCTGCTCGGCCAAGCTGCCACGTTGATCAGCAACGATGGCGCGGGCGACCGCTTGCAAGAGGATGCGATCTTCCACCGCCACCTGTTCGGCAAAGCGCACAAAAATACCGCCCGGCCGATCCATGGTGAGCGTTTCGGTGCCGGTCGACACCAACGCCATAATTTCGTCCTGCAGACGTTGACGATAGCCAATGTGATCCTCATTCCAGATCACTAGGTCGACCACCAGGCCCTTCAATCGCCAATAGGCATGGCATTGGATCAGTTTGCGGGCGAGGTCGATCTGACTGGAATCGGACATCTTCAGCAGCACGATGGGCAGGTCGCCGGAGATCGCGTATCCCCACAGCCCGGACTGGCCGCGGCTGTTTTGCTGCATCACGCTGGGTTTCGCCCGCAGAGTGGCATCGGCATACAGGACGTGGCCAGCCAAGCGGCGATACAACTGCGCGTCAGCTTCGGTGGCATTGAGCTGACGCAAGCTCACGCCACTGTGGGTGCAGGCCAGATCGATGACACGATCAGCAAACAATCGATCCTGATACTTGTCGATCAGCACCACCGCCGCGTCGCGACTTTCAGCAATACCAAACACCCAGTCCAGCACCACCGTTTCGTCGGCCTCCAAGGTGACTCGACAGCGGATCGCGACGATGGGATCCAATACCGAGCCGGCGCTGCCAGACAAGGCGCCGGGCTCGGTCATGGCGCGCGGTGCAGCCAAGCTGCGGTTGCGGCCGATGAAGGCGACGCGGTCGGTTTCAAACGAGACTGATTCAATCGGCGTGCCACTGCTGGCCAACAGATGGAACAGCCACGGCGTGGGCTCGTCGAGTGAACGCGCGCGGCGCGTGCACAGAATGGCGCGGCGCTCTTCGATGATGTGTGTCTGCACAAACAAGTTGCCAAACGCGGTCTGCATTGCATCAGTGGCGGGTGTGGCCAACACGACTTCCGCATAGCTGGTGAATTCGATCGTGCGTCGACGTGGTGAGCGGTTGGTGATGCGGACGCGGCGCAGTTCGACGTCATCGTGGGGAGATACCACGATTTCGGCGTGGCTCTCGATGCCATAGTCGCGTCGCCGATACTCGGCGCGCCCCTCGGAGAACACGGCTTCGTAGGTCTGCGCGGGAGCCAGGCTTGGCTGATGCGCGACTGACCAGAACTGCGCGCTTTCCACATCACGCATATAAAGGAAGTTGCCCCAATGGTCGCGCGTGCTGTCTTCGCGCCAGCGAGTAAGCGCGAGATGCTGCCAGCGGCTGTAACCGCCGCCCGTGTTGGTCAGCATCACGTGGTAGCGGCCATTCGAAAGTAATTGCACTTCGGGAGTGGCGGTATCGACGCCAATCGGCGCGTGCACCGAGTTGCTGGCAGCATCAAACAGCGCCGAGCTGTCGCTTTCCTCGGTTAAACGCCAGCGCAGTTTTGAGGCTTTCGGCACCCGTTCCTGCAATAACAGCAGGGTCGCCTGAAATTGCGGGTCAGCTTGGAAGCGCCTTTGCATGGGTTGGTCGAGCAGGTGATGCGCCAGTGCCAACAGGCTCATGCCGTGGTGATGCGCCATGAACGATCGCACGATCGCACTGCTTTGCCCTCGCAACAGCCGCGAAGGCGTGTAGTCGACCGCCTCAAAGAAGCCCAATTCACCTTCGACGCCTGCCCGCGACAAGCGCTGCAAGTTGGCGCAGGCCGCGGCCGGATCTACCATCAGGGCCAGCGCCGAGGCGTAAGGCGCAACCACCGATTCCTCTGCCAAGCCGCGCTTCAAGCCAAGTCCAGGGACCCCGAACGCGTGGTACTGGTAGTTGAGGCTGGCGTCGACGGTGTTGTATCCCGACTCTGAAACGCCCCATGGCAATCCAAGCTGGTTGCCGTGCGCAATCTGGCGCGCAACCGCCGCCCGACAGGTCTGATCCAGCAGCGAGCCCGAGTAACTCGGCATCACCAGCATCGGCATCAGATACTCGAACATCGAGCCGCTCCATGACACCAGCACCGGCTGGCCACCGGCACTGGTCAGCAGCCGACCCAAGGCAAACCAACTGTCTTGCGGAAGCTGACCTTGGGCGATCAGAACGAAATTGGCCAAACGTGCTTCTGAGGCCAGCAAGTCGTAGTAACCGCTGTCGCGGCGATGGTCATCGACGTTGTAGCCGATCGCCAGCAGATGTCGGTCATGGTCGTAAAGAAATCCCACGTCCATCAGCGCAAATTCACCGGCCCGAACCGCTAAGGCCTGCGCATCGGCGATGCGCACACGGGCATTGCCAGCGCCGAGGGCGATGCGGTCTTGCAGAACCAGCAGATGGGCCGCATCGGCGCTGCTGAGACCGTTGCCCTGCTGGGCCTCAAGACGTGTAAGCCAATGGCCAGCTTGCTCGGCGACGTATTGCAGTGTGTGCTTACCTTCGATAACAAAACCCGCAGCTTTCAAGGCTGTGTCGGCGGGCAAACTCAGCCAGGGTGCCAGCCAATCCAGGTCAGCTAGGGCCGCTTCGCACTGCTGATGCAGCGCGCGCGACCAGTCACTGGCTTGGGAATCGGCAGTGAGGCTGAGCGTCAGATTGCTGGTCGCGCCGAGTATCGATTGCAGACAGTACTTGCTCGCTGCCAAGGTAGGCGGCGGGTGGGCGATGGCGGAATCAAGCAAAGCCTGCAGGCGCGCGACTGCAGGTAAATTGGGCATCAAGTCGGGCTGGTCGCTGCCAAGCCCGTCGCTGCCAGGCCTTGGCCGGAGCGCGTCCAACACAACAGCCAAAGTGTCGGCCAAGCCGGCGAACAGGTGGTTACTGACAATCGGCTGATCGGGCAGCGCCAACAAGCCGGCGCGCAAGGTCAGCAGGTGACCCGCCAGATTGCCGCTGTCGACGGTGGAGACATAACGAGGCGCCAGCGTCCGCAGGCTCAGCGTGTCGTACCAGTTCAGGAAATGACCGCGGTAGCGCTCCAGCTTGTCTAATGTCGCAAACGTATCGCGAGTGCGTTGCAGCAGCTGGCCAGCGGGCAAATAGCCAAAATCGTAGGCGCTCAGGTTTGCCAATAGGCTCATGCCGATGTTGGTTGGCGACGTGCGATGGGCAATCGTCGGACCGGGGTCTACCTGTACGTTGTCGGGCGGCAGCCAATTCTCACTGGCAATCACATAGCGCTCGAAGTAAGCCCAGGTCTTGCGCGCGATGCGGCGCAGGAACAATGTCTGCTCAAGTTCTAGGCGGGTGTCGGGAGCTAGCAAGGGCCGGCTCAGCCACCAGCCAATTGCGGGCGCCAGCGTCCACAGCAGCAACAAGCCGGCGGCAGCACTCAGCGCGGCGCTTTGGAAGAGCGCCAGGGCAAGCGTCGTCGCGATCGCCACCAATGGCGCCGACCACTGCTGGCGATAGCTTCGCGTAAGCGTCGCGCCGCCGGCGCCGGTTGCTTGACCGCTGCTTGAAACTTGCCACTCCAACAAGCGTCTGCGCGAAACAGTGACCCGCCACAGCGAACGGACGATTGCGTCCACATTGATAAACGCGTCATACGGCAGGCAGGCGATTCGAAAGCCGATTTGCGCCATATGCTGGGCAATCGAGCGCGTCAGCGCAGCCAGGTGCTGGCGCAATTGCACGTCGGCTGACTTGCGCAGCAGGTCAAGCAATGCAGCCAGCAGCGGCGGCATGAACACCACACCCAGCACGGCGACTGTCCACAGCCACGGCTTCGCCACACTGAACCAGCCGATCAGCAATAACAGCAGCAATGCGGGTGCCACCAGGCTGCGCCGCAGATTGTCGAAGATCTTCCAACGCGATAACGGTGACAACGGGTTGTCCTGCTTGTGCCCCGCCAACACCGGAACCCGTGGCAGCATCCACGCAGCGATCTGCCAATCGCCACGAATCCAGCGTCGTTGGCGACTGACATCGGCGTCGAAGCGGACCGGGTAATCCTCGTAGAGCAGGACATCGCTGAGCAGTCCTGAGCGCGCGTAACAGCCTTCCAGCAGGTCATGACTCAGGATGCGATTTTCCGGGAAACGACCGTGCATGGCGCTTTCAAACGCATCAATGTCGTAGATGCCCTTGCCGATAAACGAGCCTTCGCCATACAGGTCCTGGTAAACGTCAGAGACAGAGCGCGTATACGGATCAATGCCGGCCTCGGAGCCGAACAACTGTGCATAGCGGGAGCCGTTGGCACCGGACAAACTGGCCGCCATGCGCGGCTGCAGGATGCCGTAGCCACTAACCACCCGCTGCAAAGTGGCGTCGTAGCGCGGTCGATTAAGCGGATGCGCCATCACTGCAATCAACTGGCGAGCGCAATCGCGCGGTAGTTGGGTGTCGGTATCCAAGGTGATGACGTACTTGGCGTCCGCCAGCACGCTGATGTCGCCGACGATCAGCGAGAAGCGCGTGCCGACGTCGCCGCGCAAGGCCGCATTGAGATCCGCCAGCTTGCCGCGCTTGCGTTCAAAGCCCATCCAGACCTTATCTGCTGCATTCCAAAGGCGCGGGCGATGCAGCAGGAAACAGCGATCCCCGTTGCTGCTCGGGTATTGCTCGTTCAGGCGCTCGATCCCAAGCTGAGCATGTCGCAACAGAGGTTCATCGTTGGCGGTTGTCTCTGTCGCTGCGTCGCGAAAGTCCGTTAACAACGCGAAATGCAGGTAGTCGTCGCGGTTGCCAAGCAGCCGCACTTCCAAGTCTTCCAGCAGTGCGTCCACTTCTTCGATGCGATGGATCAAGGTGGGTACCACCACCACGCTGCGCATGCTGGCGGGCAAGCCGCGCGAGAAGTCCATGCGGGGCAGCAATTGCGGCGAGCTCAACAGGGTTGCCAACCAATTGAGCAAGGCGCTTGCCAGCTGGCTGCCTGCCAGCAAGGCGGGCACGGATATCGCGAGCAGCACCAATTGCGAACTGCCGTCACCTTCAGCGATGGCGAGCAGGAATAGGCTGAAGGCCACACTCAGCGCGCCCAGCGTGCCGAGGTGCAGTGCCAGCAACCAGCGACCGGACCCGCGTCGCAGCGCGGTCAATAGACTGGCTGGCCGCACGCCCAGAGACGCTTCCAGTTTCGCCAGACCCGCGTCGACCAGGAAATAGCCGACATGGCCGGTTGCGTCATTCGAGGATGCGTTTGATCGCGTCAAGGCAATCGCGGCGGCGGCGACCTCTGCTTCGCTCAGCACACTGCGCTTGGCGATGCGCGCCACCACATGGCGATAGCGATCACGCGTTGCGAAATCCATGGCGGCATAGCTGCCGTTGCCATCCTCACGCAAGGTCTGCTCGACCAGACTCATCGCCTCGACGAATACGCGCCAGTCGAGCGAGGCGAGCGAGCGCAGGCCGCCAATGCTGTTGCTGATCGAGACCTGATCGGCGGCTTGCTGCTTGGTTTCTGACAGCACCATCTGCTCGATGGTCTGGTTATGCTCCGCCAACCGCTGCTCAATCCAGGTCAACGGCAGCGCCAGCGCTGAGCCGTGGCCCTGCAGGCGGCGCGCCAGTTCGGCCACAAATGGACTGGCCAGCGGCGGACTCGAGCGCGCCATATCGGCGATCACCAGAATCAGGCTTTTGGGATCGCGGGCGGCGACGTCCATCATCTTGTTGGCCCAATCCTGGGCGGTGTCCAACTGCAGACGAGCGGCCGAGATGCGTGCGCCGACGCGGCGCAGGTTCTCGATCAAAGCCAGTCGCAACATGATCGGAATGGCCCACAACTCGCCTAACGTCAGCACGCTGACCGTCTGATAGGCGGCGACAAACCGATTGAGTGTGTCTGCATCCACGCGGCCGTCGCCGTGCGAAATGATCGCCAAGGCGAGGTCGTAAACGCGCGGTAATCCGTGCGACGGACCGCTGGCCAATCGCGGCAACTGCCGACTGTAGGCCTTCGGCAGATGCTGCTTCGCGGTGCTGATCTGCTCTTCGATCAGGTGGAAATTGTCGAGCAGCCATTCCCCCGCGGGTGCGATGCGCTGCCGGCTTTTCAGGGCAGCCGTCAGCACCGTGCTGGTTTTCAGCAGAACCTGAGCGTTGTCGTCGAGCCGCGCCAACAGTTGATCGCGAACGCCCGTGCCACCCAGCGTGTGCGAGCCTGCCAGCGCAACACCATGCATGGCCATTTGCTCGGCGCTGAAGAGCTCGGCCTGCAATGGCAACAAATCGTGGTCCAGCTCGGACTCAGCAGGCCTTTGCTCTGCTCCCGCCTGTGCACGTATGCGTTGCCATATCGAAAGCCACCATGCAGCCGTGGCGCTGCGGCTGATCACGTCGATCAGCCCCACTCGAAGTCACTTTCGGCGGTGTCGCATTCAACCGAGAGTGCAGCAGGCATCTAGATGCGACCCATCAGCAGGAGTACAACGAGGATGACAACCACCAATCCCACACCACCGCTGGGCGCGTAGCCCCAGCTGCGGCTATGGCCCCAAGTCGGCAGGGCACCAATCAGAATCAGGATCAATACGATCAACAAGATAGTGCCAACTGACATGTGCCTGCGCCTTGAGTCGAGCTGCGGATTGCGAGGGCGACGCGTGTTCGCTGCCCCTTACAGGTTGCATGTCTATCGATTTGGCGTCGGTGCGATTGCGCACCTAGTGGCCCGGCCAACCTAAGTCCCACAGGCTGCTAACTTGGCCGAGCAATCCCGGCTCTTGTGGGAGCGCCGGAAGGCGCGATGCCGCAAGCCACAGGATCGAATTAGGCGGCCAAATCGCGCCATCCGGCGCTCCCGCAAAAGCACACGGCGGGTCGCCGTTCATGGGCAAGTATCGAAGCCTGCCCTGAGGTGTCGAACGGGGCACACGGCCCTGAAGTTTCTGGCGATCGCGGTTCGGTAACCTCCAGTCACCCGGTGCAGAGCCCTTCGACAGGCTCAGGACAGGCTTGTCAAAGCATCACCACGAAACAACAAAACGAACAGTATTGGGGCTAGCTTCCTTCCAACGCTTCCCAACGCGCATAGGCATGTGCTGACTCTATTTGAATCGCAGCCAATCGCGCGCCGTGGGTTTTGGCACGGCTGGCGTCGCTGAAGACGGCGGGGTCAGACATCGCCTGAGAGATGCTGGCGGACTCGGCATCCAAGGTTTCGATCAACAGCGGCAGTGCGTCGAGTTCGCGTTGCTCTTTGAAGCTGAGTTTACGTTTGGCAATGCTGGCTGGCGCGGCGACGGGCGCGGTGACGCTGGGTGTGGCGCGCGCTTCGGCGGACTTGGATGCCACCGCGCGGGCTTGCATCTGCGCGTAGTCGCTGTAGCCGCCAACGTATTCAATCGCGCCGCCGTCGCCATCGAGCACCAGCACGCTGGTGGTCACTGCATCGAGAAACGCGCGGTCATGGGAGACCAGTAGCAGGGTGCCGGGGTAGGCGGCGAGTTGTTCTTCCAGAAGTTCCAGGGTTTCGACGTCGAGGTCGTTGGTCGGCTCATCCATCACCAACAGGTTGGATGGGCGTGCGAACAGGCGCGCCAGCAACAGTCGATTGCGCTCGCCACCGGATAGCCGGGTGATTGGCGCACGGGCACGTTCGGGGGTGAACATGAAGTCCTGCAGATAACCCAGCGCGTGCACGCGGCGGCCGGCGATCTCGATGAACTCCTGGCCTTCGGCGACGTTATCCAACGCGTTCCAGTCCTCACGCAGCACATTGCGCAACTGGTCGAAATAGGCAACTTCCAACTGCGTGCCAGATCGTATTTCGCCGCTGTCCGGCTGCAACTCGCCCAGCAACAGGCGCAGCAGGGTGGTCTTGCCGGAGCCGTTATGACCGATGATGCCGATGCGGTCGCCGCGCTGGACAACGGTCGTAAAGTCCTTCAGCAGGCAGCGGTCGCCGATGGAATAGTTGACGTTTTCGGCTTGCAGTACGCGGCGGCCAGACTTGTTTGCCTCGGCAATGGCGAGACGCACGTTGCCGCTCTTCTCGCGACGCTCAGAGCGCTCACGACGCATCGCTTCCAGTGCGCGCACGCGGCCTTCATTGCGGGTGCGGCGGGCTTTGATGCCTTGCCGAATCCACACTTCCTCTTCGGCCAAACGTCGATCAAACAAGGCGTTCTCCTGCGCCTCGGCGTGCAGCCGCTCTTCTTTGCGGCGCAGGAAGTTGGCGTAGTCGCCGGGCCAGCTGCTTACCGCGCCGCGGTCAATTTCAATGATGCGGGTGGCCAAGGCGCGCAAAAAAGCGCGGTCATGGGTGACGAAGACGATGGCGCCGCTGAACTCCTTCAGAAAAGTTTCCAGCCAGGTGATCGATGGCAGGTCCAGATGATTGGTGGGCTCATCGAGCAGCAGCACATCGGGCTCGGATATCAGCGCACGGGCCAACAGGACGCGGCGCTTCATCCCTCCCGAGAGCGAGGAAAGCTCGGCCTCGGCAGGCAGACTCAAGCGTTCGATCACCTTTTCGACACGGCTCTCCAGCGTCCAGCCCTCGGCCGCGTCGATGCGCTCGTGCAGATCGGCGAGCAACTTTGCGTCGAACTCAGCGGCGTGGCTGACATGGTGATACTGGGCCAGCAATTCACCCAGATCACCCGCACCCGCAGCCACCACATCGAACACTTGACCATGAATGCCGGCATCGACTTCCTGCGCCATCCTGCCGACGCGCACGCCGATCTCGCGAATTACCCGGCCGCCATCCGGGCTCAACTCAGCATCCAACAACCGCAACAAGGTTGACTTGCCCGCCCCATTGCGTCCCACGATACAAATGCGCTCGCCACGGTCAATGCTGAAGGTGGCTTGTTCAATCAGCAGCGGGCCGCCGACTGAATAGTCGAGGTCTTGCACGGTTAGCAAAGGCATGGCGGGATCAACTTAAGAGGCATAGCAAGAGGCATCGCTGTGCTTGCACATCAGCGGCGGGCGCGCAGGGTAACCCAGTGGGGCCTTGGATGGGCGAGCACGCAAGCCCAGTTCTCGACGGCAGCGTCAGCAAGGCCGTCAAGCATGCCACTAGTCTTGGCAGCCCACTTGTCTTGGCACCCATCGCCGGTTGGGTAAGTGCTTGATCGGTTGTGCGCGCCAGATGTCGCACCTTCGTCATCACCGCCAGCAAGACTGGAGATACATTTTCTGATGGACAAATGATATGCGCAGAAGGTTGCTGCAGGCGTTCATGCTGGCGTGCTTGCTAGTAGCGGCGAGCGCCGACGGGCGTGAGCACGTGGTCGACGTGGTCAGTTTTCGATTTGCGCCCGCTGAGATCGAGGTCGCGGCGGGCGACACCGTGGTCTGGCGCAATCAGGATGGTCTGCATAACGTATTGGCTGACAACGGCGTGTTCTCGTCGGGTGCGCCACGCAGCGATCTTTGGACGTACAGCTACACATTTACCCAGCCGGGCGACTACGACTATTACTGCACCGAGCACGGCAGCCTCGGCCGGCGCGGCATGGCCGGACGGGTGCGGGTGACGGGAAACGCGCCGGCGTTCGTGCCCGCCAGATTTGCGACGGGTACGTGGTTCAGCCCAGCGCTCGATGGGCAAGGTTTCAGCTTTGAATGGCTTGCGGCCAGCAACCAGATCGCTTTCGGCTGGTTCACTTTTGCGGTCAATGACGACAGGCCAGCCTGGTTCTATGGCCTTGCGCCGTTGAATGGCGCCATTGCCCGTGCGTCGCTGGTTGCTGTGCGAGGCGGACGATTTGTGGCCGAAACACCGATCCAGTTGGAGCCCGTGGGCGAACTGGTGTTGACGTTTCATGGTTGCAATCGTGCGACTGCCAGTTGGCGCCGAGACGACCTCAATGAACACGGAAGTTTGGCGCTTGAGCGACTGACCCCCGCCGACCCTCTCTGCACATCGCCGGCTGCGCCAGCAAACGTCATCGGCGCGGATACGGTCTTAAGGTGGCCCCGATAGCGTAACGAAGCCAGCTAGCCGGCGCTTCGCTGAGCATGCGGGTGGGGTGTCGCTTTGCCGTCGAGTTGAGCGGAGGGAACTCTCGGCCAATGCTTTTGGCGCAGATGGCCGTCGGTCGGATTGGCGTGATGGGTGGCTGAATCGGCATTAGCGACCAGGCTCAACGAGTGCTTCGCGCGGGTAGACTGCCAGGTATGTTCTCGGTGGCTGCATGCTCATGAAGCGCAACGCGTTCTTGTTGGTACTCCTGTGCTTGTTAGGTGCTGGCCCAGCCACTGCGCGTAACGCAATGGCAATCGACAAGGCGACCATCGATGGCAGCTACCTCGTCAGTTTCTCCGAGCCGCCCTTGGCTGCGTTTCGGGGCTTTGACGGCGATGCCGATCCGCGACGTGCGGCGCTGAAGGCGACCAGTCCGTCGGCGACTGGCGAGCAGCAGCTGGATGTGCACTCGCCGGCTGCCAAGGCGTATCGGGGTTGGCTGGCCGAGCGGCGCGATCAGCACCTTCGCGATATTTCTCTGGCGCTGGGACGGCAAGTTGAGCCAAGCCTGAGCCTGGATGTCGTCAATCACCTCGTCGTGATGCAGCTGAGCGCGGCCGAAGCGGAGCGGGTCGCCGGCTTGCCCGGCGTGACCTTGGTCGAGCCCGAGTTTATGCGTGCACCCAGAACCGATGCCGGTCCGCAATGGATCGGCGCGGCGCAAGTGTGGAGTGGCGTCAATGGCCTCTCTAGCCGCGGAGAGGGCGTGGTGATCGGGATCATCGACAGCGGTATCAATCGCGGTCATCCATCGTTCGCGGCGATTGGTCCGGTCGATGCGTATGTGCACACCAATCCGCGTGGCGCAGTGTTCGGCCTTTGCATCACCAATGCGAGTTTTTGCAACGGCAAGTTGATCGGCTTGTATGACTTCACGATCTGTACGGGTGTGCACAACAGCACCGATTGCAATGACCGCGAGCCGAATGTGGGGCTGGATCCCGATGGCCACGGCACTCACGTTAGCTCCACCGCGGCGGGCAATCTGGTGAATGCCTTCATCACTGTCGCTGGCAGGTCGATTCCGCGGCAGATTTCCGGGGTCGCTCCGCATGCCAATCTCATTCACTACAAGGCCTGCGAAGAAGAAGAGGATTGCCGCGGCAGTTGGGTGCTGGCGGCCATCAACCGGGCTGTCGAAGATCGAGTGGCGGTTATCAATTATTCGATTGGCGCGGATGCGCGCGATCCTTGGGGCACCAGCGATTCGCTGGCCATGTTGAATGCGCGTGAAGCCGGCGTAGTGGTGGTCGTGGCCGCTGGCAACTCTGGGCCGGGTGAAGGCAGCATCGATGCGCCCAGCAACTCGCCCTGGGTCATCGCGGCGGCCAATACGACACATGATCGGGCCATCGCCAATCGCCTGGTGGATCTGGCAGGCGGCAACACGTCACCGCCGCAGGGGGGCGTGCTGCTGGGGGTGGGCCTGACCGACGCCTATGGCCCGGCCAGCATCGTGGTTCCTCTGGATTTCCCGGGTTGCAGCATTGGCAGCAACATCGATTCACCACCAAGCGGCATCAGTAACCCTTTCGTGGGGCGAGTATTCAACGGCGAGATCGTGGTTTGCGCGCGCGGCACCCAAGCGCGCCTTGCCAAGAGCAACAACGTTCGCTTGGCCGGTGGCGGCGGCATGGTCCTCACCAATACGGCACTAGAAGGTGAGAGTACGGTCGCCGATGCGCACAGCATTCCGGCCACCCACATTGGTTTTCAGGATGGCACTCTGCTGCGCCACTGGTTGGCTGGCGGCAGCGGTCATCGCGGTCGCATCGAGGGTGCAGAGGTGCGCAGCGTGCCGCAGATGGCTGACTTGCTGAACTCCGTCAGTGGGCGCGGGCCGCCGTCGGTCGAAGGCATTCTCAAGCCAACAATCAGTGCGCCTGGCACGTCGATCCTGGCGGCGGCAGGCGAGGGCAACGGCTTCGCATTTTTGACCGGCACCTCGATGGCGACTCCGCACGTTGCCGGCACGGTGGCGCTGCTGCGCGCGCTCAAGCCCAACTGGTCGGTGTCGGATATCGAATCTGCATTGGTCACCACGGCCTTGCCGGTCGTGCGCAGTTCGGATGGAACCCGCATCGCCACGCCTTACGAGCAGGGCAGTGGACGCGTTTCTGCGGCTGATGCGGTGCGTGCGGGCTTGAGTTTTCCGGTCACGCCGGCGGAATTCCGAGCCGCGCAGCCTGCCTTGGGCGGCCAGCCGAAGAACCTTAATCAAGCCGCCTTGGTCGATCCGCTTTGTTTCGAGCGCTGCGGCTTCAATCGGCAAGTGCGCGACCTGGTCGGCGGGGGTCGTTGGCGGGTGGAAGCGGAGTTGACGGCGGGCGCTCGCGCGGTGGTCACGCCGACTGAATTCGACCTTGCCGCTGGTGCCAGCCAATCACTGCAAATCGAGTTGATCGTGGATGATCCGGTGCTGGCCGGTCGCTGGGTGTCAGGTGGATTGGTGCTGCGGCGGGTGAGTGGGCCAGCGGCGGCCGATGCGCGCATCACTGTGCACGTGTTCGCAACGCCTGGCTTACTGCCAAAACTTTCGTTGTTCAGCGGCGCCGACCGCAGTGTGTCCGACGTCAATATTTCCGGTTTGATCGCTTTGCCTGACCTGACCTTTGCGGTGACTGCGCTGGTGCCGCCGACGCTTCGCGTGGAGACCACCGCGCAAGACCCGACCAACCGCGAGGTGTACGACAGCTTCGGTACCGGCACTCTCGTCAGCTTGGTCAACGTGCCCGCATCTGCCACGCCGGCGGGCTTTCGTCTGCTCGCGAATGCGAGTTCGACCAGCGCACAGGATGTTGACTTGTATGTCGGTGAGGACGTGGACGCGGACGGCTTGCCCGATGAATTCGAGGAGCTTTGCCGATCCGCCGTTTCGATTGCAAGCGAGCGTTGCGAACTGGCCATTGCCTCGCGGCCGGTGGCGCGTCAGTACTGGGTGCTCGCGCAGAATTTCCGCGCTGGGCTAAGCAGTACGGACCCGCTTCGCGTGAGCACCTCGCTGGTGGAGTTGAAGGCAGATCCGGCTTCAACACTTACCGTCACTGCGCCGGCCTCGATTGAACGCCTGCAAACGCTGTCCATGCGCCTGGCCTTGGATGCGCCCAGCAGCGTTCCTGGCGAGCGTTTGATCGGCTACATCGGCTTGTCGGCGGTTGCCGCAGCACCGCAGCCCTTCGCTTGGATGGAGGTCGAGATTGAGCGCGGCAGCGACCCGTTGGCCGAGCGTGCGCTCGTGCCCGGGCGTGCGATTGACCTGCGGCTGGCGGGTAACACGGCGGCCGAGCGCTTGTTTGTTGATGTGCCAAACAACGCCAGTGCGCTCACTATTCGCAGCAGTGGCAGCGGCGAGATCGACCTGTACGCCGCGCGCGTTGCTGAGCCGACCACGCCGGTGATTGCGGCTGCGCCAGCGCGAAGTCAGGCGCAGGCCAGCGCGCTAGGCGCGGGGGCCAACCACACCTTGATTGTCAGCGGTGCCACCCTTGCGCCAGGCCGTTGGTACGTCACTCCGGTCAATACCAGCGCTACCTCCACCACCTTCAGCTTGATCACCGAGTTGAGTTACGCCACCCCACGCGCGCAGCCAAGGTTTGGTGCGTATTTCGATCCAAGTCGTGATGGGTCTGGCCTGTTCCTGTTCCCCGTCGGTGGGAGCTGGGGATTGGCCTGGTACGCCTATTTGGAAGACGGCACGCCGACCTGGTATCTGGGCGCCGCCGCCCGACCCGGTGCCATGCAGGGCCAATGGCACGTCGATCTGCTGCGCTATCGCTGGAATGATTCGGAGGCCATCGGCACGCGCGTCGGCGAAGCGTTGCTGAGCATCAACGAGACGCTCGGATTCACCTTCAATTGGAGCCTGGATAGCGCCAGCGGCAGCCAGAAAATGCAATGGATCGGCGAAACCCGTTGCCCAAACGTGGCCGGCAGCACGCTCGACGTTACCGGACTCTGGTTCTCTCCAGAGCGAACCGGCTTTGGTTACAGCGTCATTGGCAGCCCGGACTTCCAAAGCGTGGGCGCCTATTTCTACGATCAGCGTGGAGTTGCGCGCTGGTCATTGGGCACGGGAATGCCGTTTTCGGCGACTTCAATCACCACCCAGGACAGGCGCGGCAGTTGTCCGCTTTGCACCTATGCGGCGCCCACTGTGACCGCGCAGACAGGCATCTTGAATGTCAGCTACAGCAGCGCCAGCAGCGGTCGTTTTGCCTTTGCGTTTCCCAGTACCTCGCCACTGCCCGCTCCGTTGCCGGGCGAGTGGCGAGTCGACCTGCCTGCGCTCAAGCTTTCCGATGCTATCGGCTGTCCGTAAGCTGCGCAGCCCTGCCTTGCCTTGCACCTTGCGCGGATGAGCCTTGCGCCAATGAAAACCACCAGCAAACTGCCGAACGTTGGCACGACCATCTTTTCGGTGGTCTCACAGCTTGCCGCCCAGCACGGCGCGATCAATCTTGGTCAAGGCTTTCCGGATTTTCCGCTGCCAACGCCAATGGTCGATGCGCTCACCCGCGCCGTGCAAGCCGGCCACAATCAATACGCACCCGCCATTGGCATCGCGCCGTTGCGGCAAGCCATCGCGTTAAAGATCGCTGAGTGCTACGGCGCGCAGGTTGATGCCGACACCGATATCACGGTAACCAGCGGCGGCAGTGAAGCGATTTTCGATGCCATCCACGCGGTAGTGCATGCGGGCGAGGAGGTGATCGTTCTCGATCCTTGCTACGACTGCTATCAGCCCGCGATTGACTTGGCTGGCGGCGTGGCCGTGCATATACCGCTCGACCCGGAGACGTTTGCCGTCGACTGGCAGCAGGTGGCCGATGCGATCACGCCGCGCACGCGCATGCTGATGATCAACAGCCCACACAATCCCTCCGGCGCGGTGCTTACGCGGACTGATCTTGACCGGGTGGCGGACATCCTGCGCGACACTGACATCCTGTTGCTAAGCGATGAGGTGTATGAGCACATGGTGTTTGACGGAGCCCGCCACGAAAGCGTGCTGGCGCATCCCGAATTGGCCGCGCGTGCCTTTGTGATTTCGAGTTTCGGCAAGACCTATCACTGCACCGGCTGGAAGCTCGGTTATTGCGTCGCGCCGGCCGCGCTGAGTGCCGAATTTCGCAAAGTTCATCAGTACAACACCTTTGCCAGCTTCACCCCCGCGCAGTGGGCGGTGGCTGAGATGATGACTCAGCATCCTGAGCATCATCGCGAGTTGCCCGCGTTTTATGCGGCCAAGCGTGACGGTTTTCGCGACATGCTGGCGCGCACGCGCCTGCGGCCCTTGCCAGTGCCAGGCGGTTATTTCCAACTGGTCGATTACTCTGCGGTGTCGGATCTCGACGATCTCGCGTTTTGTCGCTGGTTGACCATTGAGAAGGGTGTGGCAGCGATTCCGCTGTCGCCGTTTTATGCCAATCCACCGGCTGGACAGCGCTTGGCGAGACTGTGTTTTGCCAAGCACCCACAGACCTTGGAGGCCGCCATCGAGCGGCTGGTCTCGTTATGAGCCCGCCGCGTGATTTGCGTGTCTCCCTGATCCAAGCGGCGACGCGTTGGCTTGATCCGACTGGCAATCGCGCTCTGTACGCCGAGTTGGCGCGGCCACTGGCCGGTGCGACCGATCTGGTGGTGCTGCCGGAAACCTTCACCTCGGGATTCAGCAATGAAGCGCTGGCCAGTGCTGAAGGGATGAACGGCCCGACCGTGGCGTGGATGCAAAGTCTTGCCGTCGAGCTCAAGGCGGTGATCACCGGCAGCATTCAATGCCGCGTGGGTGAGCAAGTGTTCAATCGGCTTATCTGGGCGCGCCCGGATGGCAGCCTCGCGCACTACGACAAGCGCCATCTGTTCCGCATGGCCAACGAGCATCAGCGCTATGCGGCAGGCCAAGCCAATCTGACAGTGGAGTTGCAAGGTTGGCGGATCCGTCCGCTGGTTTGCTACGACCTGCGCTTTCCGGTGTTCATCCGCAATGTGTTCGATCAAGCCGCGCAACGATTCGATTACGACCTAGTGCTGTTCGTGGCCAATTGGCCCGCGGCACGGCGGCATGCGTGGCGCACATTGCTGCCAGCCCGAGCGATTGAGAATTTGAGCTATTGCGTCGGCGTCAATCGTGTCGGCATTGATGGCAATTCGATTGCCTATGCCGGCGACAGCGTGGTGCTCGATATGCTTGGTCAGCCCTTGATCGAATGCGGTGCACAGCCGCAAGTCGTGACCGTGTCACTTGCTGCCGAGGCGCTTGCCGAACACCGTCAACGCTTCCCGGCGCAACTGGATTCGGATCGCTTCGAAATAATCAGCTGACCCTTGAACGGCGGTTTTTCCGTTGTAAGGGAAGGGCGCTAGAATGGTGACCCCGGCGTGAAGCCCGGCCGCAATCAACCAGGAGAGTGGGGAATGAACAAGCTAATCATCGCGTTGTGTCTCGGCGTGGCGTCATTGCTGCCGAACGTTGCCGTCGCACAGGACAAGCCAACCATCGGCGTCATCGAATTCAAGAACGAAAGTGGCGCGGGCTGGTGGAGCGGTGGCGTGGGCTGGGAGCTGGCCGGCATGTTGTCGAACGAATTGGCAGCGACCAACGCGTTTCGCATTGTTGAGCGCAGCAAGCTGGAATCGGTGCTAGCCGAACAGAATCTGGCCGCGTCAGGTCGTGTCAGTGCGGCATCGGGTGCGCAAATGGGCAAGCTGACTGGCGCGCAGTATCTGGTCGCCGGCACGGTCACCGCGTATGAGGAAGGTGCCAAATCGACCGGTGGTGGTCTCAGCGTCCGTGGCATTTCGCTGGGCGGCAATTCCAGCGAGGCCTATCTCGCCGTCGATATCCGGGTGATCAACTCAACCACCGGTGAAATCGACTTCGTCCGTACCATCGAAGGTCGCGCCAAGAGCGGTGGCATGTCGATTGGTATTTCCCGTGGCGATTTCGGCGGCGCGCTGGGTCAGCAGAACAAGACACCTGCTGGTAAGGCGATTCGTGCGGCTCTGGTAGAAATCACCGACTACCTGGAATGCGCCATGGTTCGCCAGGGCGGCTGCATGGCGGAATACGACGCCAAAGAGCAAAAGCGCCGTGACAGCAGTCGTGGTGCGCTTGACCTCGATTAAGCAATACGTTGACGGGCTGCGTGTGACCGCGCTCACTTAGGCAGAAGAGCGCGGATAGGCGAGTTCACAAAGTGAAATCAAACGGCGGTGCAGCAATGCGCCGCCGTTTGTGTTTTTAGGCCGGTCATTTGCCAATCGAAAAGATAGATTCCGGCTTTCACAACACTCCACTCGGATTGCCGAATCACGGCAATCGCACAGAAGCACCGACAACCTCGGCCTAGAATTCCGCCAAGGCACAAGCAGCTGTCATGCCGATCATCGACACTGGTGACTGGCTTGACGCTGCTTATCGCCTTCGCAGCGTTTTGCAGTTTGCTCTGCAAGAACAAACCCACACTTGAAGCCACACCTAAGGAAACGATCACATGGGATTTTTTGACTTCATCGCCAATGCGGGTGAGAAGATTTTTGGCAGCAACACGATCGATGAAAACAAGGTCCGCGAGCACATCATGAGCCTCGGCCTGAAGCTCGCGCCGTTCTCCGTCGTCGCCCATCAGGCACAGAAAATGGTGTCGCTGATCGGTCGCGCAGAGACACTCGAAGATAAAGAAAAAGCCATTGTCGCGGCGGGAAACATCAAGGGTGTCGAGCGCGTCGATGATCGACTTAAGCTGGGTCCTGCACCGGCTGTGGTTGCGGCCGAAGCAGCCGCGAAAGCCGATGCTGCGGCGCAAGAAGCGGCTGCAGAACTGGCTGCCGAGGAGCAACCCACCGCGCGTTTCTACACCGTAGTTTCTGGCGATACTTTGTCAGTGATCGCCAAGCGCGAATACGGCTCAGCCAACAAATACCCGCAAATTTTTGAAGCCAACAAACCAATGCTCAGTCACCCGGACAAGATCTATCCGGGTCAGGTGCTGCGCATTCCGCCGCTGTGATCGAATGCGGCAACCATGAAGTGACCACGCGTGTTGAGCGTGGCCTTGGGTTTGAATAGCCGTTTTGAAGTTGACAGACAGCAGCCGAGCGAGATCGGCTGCTCTTGATTCACTCAGGCAAACGGCTGCTCCGATGAAACTCGTCGGGCCTAAGTGAAGAAGCACGCCACTGCGTTCAGTGGCGCGCTTTCAATCCAAAACGCTTGAAAAAATCGCCAATGGAACGCGTCGTGAGGTCGCGGTATTCGCCCGCATCGTAATAGCGGCCGAAACAGACGGGGCAACTTTCGAACCAGATGTGTGGCTGCTGGGCGTCGATCATGCGGATCATCTTGGTGTTGGGACAGACCGGGCAGGGCACCACGTCGAGGGCGTTGAAGCGCGAGCCCTGCTCGGTGCTGCCGGTGTCAAGCGCAGCGGCATTGCCGCTCAAATCCTCGTGCTCAAGCAGGTCAAACCAGATGCCTTTGCAACCGATACAGCGGTCTGCTTCGGCGGCAGAAAATTTGACGGTCTCCATCGGTTGCTGGCATTTCGGACACTGCATCGGATTCCCCCGGCTGTTGATCAGTTCAACGCCGAAGTTTACGACCCCCAATGCAGAGAAAGCACGGCTTCACTGATACCCGGCCCCGGCAACGATAACCTGCACCCCGATCACCCAAAATACCGACCATGCTGACCTTTGATAACGCCCTGATTCGCGAGTTGCCCGGTGACCTACTGCCAGATCGCCGCAGCCGACAGCGGCCCGCAGTGGCGTGGTCTGCCATCACGCCGGTGCCGGTGGCCGCACCCCAGCTGTTGGCGTATTCGACTGAGCTGGCATCACGGCTCGGCCTTTCTGAAGCGGAAGTCTCTGCACCATGGTTTGCTGCCACCTTTGGTGGCAATTGTCTGCAAGCAGGCATGCAGCCTTGGGCAAACAATTACGGCGGCCATCAGTTTGGCCATTGGGCTGGCCAGCTCGGCGATGGTCGCGCTATTTCCCTGGGCGAAGTGGTTACCGCCGCGAGCGAACGCTGGGAGCTGCAATTGAAAGGCGCTGGACCCACGCCGTATTCGCGCGGATCGGATGGTCGTGCCGTCTTGCGGTCGTCGATTCGCGAGTTCCTGTGCAGCGAGGCGATGTTTCACCTGGGCGTGCCAACGACGCGTGCATTGTGCCTGGTTGGCACCGGCGACACGGTCGTGCGCGACATGTTTTACGACGGCCACCCGCGCGCCGAGCCGGGCGCGATCGTCTGTCGCGCGGCACCGTCGTTTATCCGCTTCGGCACCTTCGAGCTGCCTGCATCGCGCGGCGAAACCGAACTGCTGCAGAATCTGGTGGACTTCTGCATCGCCCGCGATTTTCCGCACCTGCAGGCAGCGCATGCCGATATCGAACCGCGCCGCGCCGCCTGGTTTGCCGAGGTCTGCGAACGCAGCGCGGTGATGGTTGCGCATTGGATGCGAGTCGGCTTTGTGCATGGCGTGATGAACACTGACAACATGTCTATCCTCGGCCTGACCCTGGACTATGGGCCGTATGGCTGGATTGACGCGTTTGATCCCGACTGGACGCCCAACACCACTGACCGCGAGCACCGTCGCTATCGATTCGGCCAGCAACCTGGCGTGGTGCATTGGAATCTCAGTCGCTTGGCCGGCGCGATAGCTGGCCTGTTTATTTCACAAGCGCCACTGCACGCCGGCTTGCAGCTGTTCGTCGATACCTTTGAACGCGAAGATCGCCGCCACACCGGCAACAAGCTCGGACTGCAGCAATGCACAGACGCCGATCTCGGGCTGATGGACACACTGCGCGACTTGCTGACGCGTGGCGAGATCGACATGACTTTGTTTTTTCGAGGCTTGGCGCAACTCGACATCGAGCAGCCAGACCTTGCCTTGTTTGACAACGCCTTTTACGACACAAACCGGCGTGCTGACGTGTTGGCTGAGCTTGAGTCATGGCTGCGCCAATACGCTGCCCGAATTCGCGAAGACGCCCGCCCTGCCGAAACACGATGGGCACAGATGAACTCGGCCAATCCTGTTTATGTGTTGCGGAATTACCTGGCCCAACAGGCAATCGATGCTGCGGAGCAAGGCGACCATGCAGTCCTGCAGACTTTGCTGGAAGTCATGCAACGCCCCTACCAGGAGCAACCCGGACGCGAGGCATTTGCCGCACGACGACCAGAATGGGCGCGGGATAGAGCGGGATGTTCGATGTTGTCGTGTAGTTCTTAGCTTTTGGGCGCGCTGGGCGCGCTGATTCGCCTGGTTTTTTTCAGCCTTCACTCCCTGCGTTGTTGTTTCGAGTCGAGGTTTCGTCTGCCTCAGCGGCAGCCGAAACCTCGCCTCGAAGCCAATTCGAAGCCAATTCAATGCAGGTGAAGCGTGAAAAGCTGGATTCGAGCCTACGCCGGAATGACAAAAGGCTGGTTTCCGGCCCACGCCGAAAAGACAAAGAGCCAAGCCGCACGGCTCAAAAAAAACCACTATCCCGGCGCCCGATACCCCGCAATCCCCCCCGCATCCACCGGACAACTGAACAAATATCCCTGCGCCACTTCAGTGTCGTGTTCCAGCAAAAACTCACGCTGGCGTGGGTGCTCGACGCCTTCGGCGACGACAGCCAAGCCCAAGCTGCGGGCAATCAGCAGGATGGAGCGGCAGATGGCGACGTCGGCGGGGTTGTCGGGGATGCCGCGCATGAAGGTGATGCTGATCTTCAAGCAGTCCAGCGGCAGGTGGCGCAAGTAGCTCAGCGAGCTGTAGCCCTCGCCAAAGTCATCGATGGTGATCATGACGCCACGTGCCTTTAAAGCGCGCAGCGTGCGCAGGGCTTCGGGGGCTTCGTCGATCACCACGCGTTCGGTGATCTCCACCTCAAGCGAACTGCCAGCCAATTGGAAACGATCCAGCGCGTCGCCGACGATGGCGTCAAAGTCTTCGTTCAACAGTTGGCGAACGCTGACATTGACCGCCACTCGCTCTATGTGCAGGCCGTCAGTGCGCCACGCGGCTAGTTGCCGGCAAGACTCGTTGACTACCCAACTGCCGATTCGCACGATGTCGCCAGTGGTTTCGGCATAGGGGATGAACTCAGTCGGAGTGACTTCGCCGAGCAAGCGGTTGTTCCAACGCAGCAAGGCCTCCACGGCGCGTAGGCGACCTGTCGAGACATCCACTTGGGGCTGGTAGAGCAGCCGAAACTCATTGTTCTCCAAGGCTCGCCGCAATTGGGTTTCGATCAACAGGCGGCGCGAGACCCGGTCGGCCAAGGCGGGGTCAAAGGCTTTCCAGGTGTTGCGGCCGCGGCGTTTGGCTTCGTGCAGGGCCACATCGGCGCTTTGCAGAAGTTGCTGTACCGTGGTGCCGTCATCGGGATAGCTGGCCAAGCCCAGCGAGCTGGTGATGATGAATTCCTCGCGGTCGACGGCAAACGGTTTTGAGAAAGCATAGGTAATCGCTTCAGCCAACTCGCATGCGAGCGCTTTGCCGCCTGCATAGATCAACAGCAGAAACTCGTCGGCGCCAAAGCGAGCCACTTTGCCCATATCGGCCGTCGCCGCCACCAGGCGCTCACCTGCTTGACGCAACAACAGGTCGCCGGCCTGGTGACCGAGCAGGTCGTTTACCACCTTGAAGCGATCCAGATCAACGTGCAATACGCTGGGCGCGCTGTCCAGGCGCGCCTGTTCCAACGCGTGGGAGATTTCAGCCAATAGCGCGTCGCGATTCAGCAGGCCGGTCAAAGGATCCGTCAACGCGCGTCGCTGCAAATCGCGAGCGGCGGTCTTCTCAGTAGTGATGTCCTGCAAGGTGCCGGAGACGCGGAATACCTGGCCATCGCGATGCCGCGCGCCGCCGATCAGGCGCACCCAGCGACGCTCGGAACTGGAAGTAAGCAGTCGGCATTCGATCTCAAAGCCACGACCAAGGCTCGCCGCATCCTCAAATGCAATCTCCACTGCTGGCCGTTCGCGAGCACGAATCAAGCCGCAAAGACGCTGCAAACTGACCTTCTCTGCCGGGGCGACGGCAAGAATTTCGTGCATGGTTTGCGTCCAGTACATCGTCTTCTGCACCGGATCCCAATCCCAGCCGCCAATCCGGGCCAATGTCTGGGTTTGCCGAAACAACTCGCGGTCGCGGGTCAGTTCGCTGATGTCACTGAAGGTGGTGATGGCTTGGAACGGACGTGTTTCGCCATCACGAAACTGTGGGGTGGAAGTGACATCCAGCCAGATGTGGCGTGCCTCCGCTTTGAGATAGACGCCGAGCGTGGTGCTCTGAATGGTGCAGCCCTCTCGCAGAGCGCGCAAATGCGGTATCTGGTTGTGCGGAATGATCTGCCCGTCACTATCAAGCAGATTCCAACGGCCGCGGTCATCGAGGGCAGCAATCAAGTCTTCGGCTGTCAACCCGGCGATGCGACAAGCGCTGGGGTTCAGCGAAATCACGTGCCCGTTGGCGTCGTGGATCAACACACCCTTGTCCATCGCTTGCAAAAGTTGTCGATAGCGTGCTTCGGAGGCGCGCAGCTCCTTGTCGGCTTCGATGCGGTGGGTGATGTCTCGAGCCACCGCCATGACCTGCGGGCCGTCGGCAGTGACGAATACACAGGAGTGCACTTCGACCGGGAACTCGACACCGTCGGGGCGCCGATTGGTGGTCTCGTGAACAAATGACTCGCCCGGCGGATGTTCGGCGATCACCTGTGCGATGCGGTCGGGAGGCAGCCGTGGATTGAGCTGATAGATGCTCATGCCCACGAATTGATCGTGGCTCAGATCGAAGCGTTGGCAGGCTGCCGTGTTGGCTTCGACGATGCGACCCTCGCGGTCCAGTACCGTGACCGAGTCGGGCACCGCATTGATCAGGGTGACAAAGCGCTGCTGTGCGCTGGCGAGTTGATTGATCGCAGCAGGCAAATCGCCGGGAGCGTCAGCCGCAGGATTGGCGGCGGCACTCGCCGAAAACACAGCGGCATTCGTAGATTCCGAAGGATGGGGCGCTGCTACCCCATCGGAGCGACTGCCCGATGCGGCGACATCGTTAGGATTCGCGGCCATGGCCGCATTCTGCCGTATACCATGTGCATGCGGCGATCATAATTTATGACTGGGTCTATGCTTGGAATTGTGCAGCGGTGCGGCTGACGCGCTGGCGCTGCTCGCGAGGCGAGCTCAACTAGCCCGTCTCCTTGCAGAAAGCGCGGCCGGCGAGGCCGACCTTGGAGCCATTGGCGCGGCCAAGATGCGCACATATCCAACGCCCTGTGGCGATCAAGGTATCGAGGTCGATGCCCGTCGAAAGCCCGAGTCCGTGCAGCATGAATACCGCATCCTCAGAGGCAAGGTTGCCACTGGCACCTTTGGCGTAGGGACAACCACCCAAACCGGCTACCGAGGTGTCCACCACCCGCACGCCGGCATCCAGACAGGCATACACGTTCGCCAGCGCCTGTCCGCGGGTGTCATGAAAATGCACCGCCAGTTGGTTCATAGGAATCTCGCTGGCGACGGCGGTCAGCATGGCCCGCGCCTGCGCCGGCGTACCTGCACCGATGGTGTCGCCTAAGGAAATCTCATAACAACCGAGAGCGTGCAAAGCAGTCGCCATTCGCACCACGTCAGCGATGGGCACTACGCCATGATAAGGGCAGCCGAGCACGGTCGAAACGTAACCGCGGACCTTCAGTCCGTCGGCCAAGGCATGCTCGGTGACGGGACGAAAGCGCTCGATGCTCTCGGCCATGCTGGCATTGATGTTGCGTTGGCTGAAGGCCTCCGAGGCGGCCCCAAAAATGGCGATTTCATCAACACCCGCCGCGCGTGCGCGCTCGTAGCCCGCCATATTGGGCACCAGCACGGGATAGCGCACGCCCGCGCGCCGATTCAGACCGGCCACCACATCGGCGGCGTCGGCCATCTGCGGCACCCATTTCGGACTGACAAAGCTGGCGACTTCGACGGTCGAATTGCCTGCACAAACCAGCCGCTCGATCAGTTCCAGTTTGACCGCTGTGGCGACGAATCCGGCTTCATTCTGCAAGCCATCCCGCGGTCCGACTTCGACGATGCGGACGGCGTCGGTTGTCAACGACTTGCCTCGCTGCTGCGTTGAAAGTTGAGGGGTTCAGAGCTATCGAACATTTTCAGCGGGCTCAGCTGCTGATACTGCGATTGCCCATCGCCGCGCACACGCACGGTCAAGCTGCCGTCTTCCAGCAATACATCGGCTTCGAGCTTGCGCTCCAGCCCAAGCTCGGCCAGTTTCTCGTGGCGCACCTGCAACAGCTGCAAACGATCTGCGCCACGCAGCCGATATCCAAACAGGTAAACATCGTTGGCATGATCAAAGTGGTTGCTGTTGACGTCGAAGCTCTCGTTTGCCCAAGCCGCTGACACCGCCAACACCGCCTGACGACCCAGCGTCAGCGTGTTGAGTTGAGTGGATGCGCTCTCGCGCAACCCTTCCGTGCGGCGCTCGACAGCGCGCACTGAGCACGCGGCATCGACGAATACCTGAATCTCGCCAAGTTCCTCATCGTTGTCGGTGACAGAAAGCCAATGGCCAACCAGAGCCTGATCGCAATGCTCGGCGCCGAGGGTAAGCGGATGCTCGGGTGCGTGCTCGAACAAAGTGCGCTGGCAGCCGCTCACCAGCAGGCCGAGCAGAGCCGCCAAAACCAGCTTGGAAAATCGACCTGGGATCACCGGCAAAACCCGTTGCACGGCCATGTCATTCGACCGCGAACCGCGCCAACACGGCGTCGGCTTCAACAAACTCGCCGACTTTTGCCGGCAACTCAAGCACCGTCGCCGCGATCGGCGCACGCAAGGTCAATTCCATCTTCATCGCCTCCATTACCAGTACGGCTTGTTGCGGCAAAACGCGGTCGCCGACTGCCGCATGTATCGCCACGATACGCCCGGGCATCGGTGCGCGCAGGCGGTCGCTGCTGACAGCGACCGCCCCTTCAAAGCCGAACGGCCGGGCGGGATGGAAGCGGTAGCGCTGACTATCGACATGAACCAGGATGTCTTCGCCTGTCATCCGCGCCGGCAGACGCAGGCTGCGGCCATCGAGCAGCAAGGTCAGGTGGGTGTCGCTTTGCGCCAGCCGCTTGACCGCCAACGTGTGGATGCCGTGCTGGTCGTTGGATGACAGCAAACGGAATTCGTCCGCCGTGCCTTCGACTTGCAACTCGATCCGTTGATCGCGCCACTGCAAGACCACAGGCTGCGCGCTGGTTTGACCAATCCGCCAGCCGTCTGCCAACGCCCACGGCGAATACGGATCGGAACCGGCACCCGCTTCAGTCGCTGCCTCGTTGCGCTCTGCCAACAATCGCAAGGTCGCTGCGGCCGCCAAGGCGGCCACCGGCGGCGCGTTTGGCAGGCTCACAAACTCGTCCAGATGGCGATCAAGATAGCCGGTGTCGATGCGTGCTTCGCGCACCGAGGGGTGCGCGATCAAGCGCTCCAGAAAGCCGATATTGCTGGCCGGTCCGACCACGTCAATCGCGGCCAAGGCATCGCGCAGACGCACCAGCGCTTGTTCACGGTCATCGCCGAAGGCAATGAGTTTGGCGATCATGGGATCGTAGAACACGCTGACCACGTCCCCCGCATCCACACCGGCGTCAATTCGGATGCCGGGCATCGCGTGTGGCAGTTCAAGCCGCTCAAGCCGGCCGCTGCCCGGCAAGAAGCCACGCTCGGCGTCTTCGGCATACAGGCGCAATTCGATGGCGTGGCCGCGAGTGATGACTTGCTCTTGCCGCAACGGCAACGCCTCACCCGCGGCGACACGCAACTGCCACTCGACCAGGTCAAGCCCGGTGGTGGCCTCGGTGACGGGATGCTCGACTTGCAGGCGCGCGTTGATCTCCATGAAATAGAACTGGCCATCCGCCGCCAGGATCAGTTCCACTGTGCCGGCGTTGACGTAATCGACCGCGCGACCTGCTGTGACCGCCGCCTCGCCCATGGCCGCGCGCAGCGCAGGCGTCAAGGTGGGCGAGGGCGCTTCTTCCAACACCTTTTGGTAGCGGCGCTGCGCCGAGCACTCGCGCTCGTTCAAATGCAGCAGATTGCCGTGGCGGTCGCCAAATATCTGGAACTCGATATGCCGCGGTGTTTCCAGATAGCGCTCCAGCAGCACGCGATCGCGGCCGAATGCACTGGCCGCCTCGCGTTGGCAGCTGGCCAACGCTTCGGCAAATTCGCTCGCCGCACGCACCACGCGCATGCCCTTGCCACCGCCGCCGTGCGCGGCCTTGATCATCAACGGGTAGCCAATCGCGTCAGCCTCGGCCGCCAGACGATCAGTCGCTTGATCCTCGCCGCTATAGCCCGGCACCACCGGCACGCCGTGCGCTTGCATCAACTGTTTGGCGCCTGCCTTGGAGCCGAGCTTGCGCATCGAAGACGCGCGCGGGCCGACAAAAATCAATCCAGCGGCTTCCACGGCTTCGGCGAAATCGGCATTTTCTGACAGGAATCCGAAGCCCGGATGGATGGCATCCGCCGCGCTGCGGTGGGCGGCATCCAGAACCGCCTGCATGCGCAGGTAAGACTCCGCCGGCGGTGAGCCGCCAATGTGTTCGCCGTGATCGGCCATCCGCACATGGCGCGCACCAGCATCCGCATCGGAATACACCGCCACCGTGGCCACGCCCAAACGTCGGCAGGTGCGGATGATGCGGCAGGCAATCTCACCGCGATTGGCGATCAGCAAGCGTTTGATCACGGCCGGCCTCGGTACTTTCGGACTGCTGTTGTTTGGTTCACGTCAGCTGGCTCACGTCATCTGGCTCACGTCATTTGGCCCACTTTGGTCGGCGTTTATCGAAAAACGCAGCCAAGCCCTCTTGTCCTTCCGCTGACACGCGCAGGCCGGCGATCAGGTCGGCGTTTTCTTCGTCTTGCTCACGGCGTTCCTTGGGATGCGGATGGGCGATGCGCGCGACCAGCCGCTTTGCCGCCAGCATCGCTTTGGGGCCATTGTCACGCAGCCGATCCACGGTCTCTTTTACGGCTGCATCCAGTTCCAGCAAGGGCACATTGCGGTGCAGCAGGCCGATGCGCTCGGCGAAGTCAGCATCAAACAGTTCTGCGGTCAGAAATAAACGACGCGCGTGGCGCGGCCCGATGGCGTCGATCACATAAGGCGAGATCACCGCCGGCACTAAACCCAACCGCGTTTCGGTCAGTGCAAAGCGTGCTTCGGAGGCGCCAATCGCAATATCGCAACAAGCGATCAAGCCCACGCCACCGCCATAAGCCGCGCCGTTCACTCGCGCAATCGTCGGCTTGGCGAGCTGATCAAGCGTGCGCATGAGCTTGGCCAACTGCCGCGCATCGCGCCGATTGTCCTTCTCGCTGGCCTTGGCCATGCGTTTCATCCAGGCCAGATCAGCGCCTGCCGAAAACGACTTTCCAGCCCCGGTCAGCACGACCGCGCGAACGTCAGCCTGCGCCTCGACTTCGCGCAGCGAATCGATCAGCTGGTTGATCAACACCTCGTCAAAGGCGTTGTGAATCGCCGTCCGATTCAGTGTGATGGTGGCGATGCCGGCGTCAACGGCGGTCAATACGCTGGTCATGCTTATCTGTTTCCGTGGTAGTCAAAACGCCGCACTGGCTTACATCCGAAACACGCCGAACCGGGTCGGCTCACTGCCTGTATTTTCGACCGGCGCGTTCAAACTGGCGGAAATGGCCAAGCCCAGCACGCGGCGCGTGTCGGCGGGATCGATGATGCCGTCATCCCATAGTCGTGCGGTGGCGTAGTAGGGATTGCCTTGCTGCTCGTACTGTTCGCGGATCGGGGCCTTGAAAGCTTCTTCTTCCGCTGGCGACCACTCTTTACCGGCCGCCTCGATGCCATCGCGACGTACGCTGGCCAACACGCTGGCGGCCTGTTCGCCGCCCATTACGCTGATGCGTGCGTTGGGCCACATCCACAAGAATCGAGCACCATAAGCGCGACCGCACATCGCATAGTTGCCGGCTCCAAACGAGCCGCCGATCACCACCGTGAACTTGGGCACGTGCGAGCAGGCAACCGCAGTGACCATCTTGGCACCGTCTTTGGCGATGCCGGCGTTCTCATATTTGCGGCCGACCATGAAGCCGGTGATGTTCTGTAGAAATACCAGTGGAATGTTGCGTTGATTGCACAGCTCGATGAAGTGCGCGCCTTTCAATGCACATTCGGCAAACAGGATGCCATTGTTGGCGATGATGCCGACCGGATAGCCGTGCAGGTGCGCAAAGCCACAGACCAGGGTCTTGCCGTAGCGCGCCTTGAATTCGTGCAGCTCGGAACCATCGACAATGCGCGCGATGACTTCGCGGATATCAAACGGACGACGGGTGTCGGCGGGAACCACGCCGTACAACTGCGAAGGCGGATAGAGCGGCTCGACGGGCGGCTGCAATGCCAGCGGCATCGGCTTCAGCCGATTGAGATGGCGCACCACGTCGCGCGCAATTTCCAATGCATGGGCGTCGTTTTCCGCCATGTGATCGGCAACGCCCGAGGTGCTGGTATGTACTTCAGCGCCGCCCAAGGATTCGGCATCCACCACTTCACCCGTGGCCGCCTTCACCAGCGGCGGACCACCCAGAAAGATGGTGCCTTGATTCTTGACGATGATCGACTCGTCGCACATCGCCGGCACGTAAGCGCCACCGGCGGTGCACGAACCCATCACCACCGCAATTTGCGGAATGTTGTCTGCGCTCAGACGTGCCTGGTTGTAGAAGATGCGACCGAAGTGCTCGCGGTCGGGAAATACCTCGTCCTGCAGCGGCAAAAACGCACCACCAGAATCGACCAGATACACGCACGGCAAACGATTCTCGCGGGCAATCTCCTGCGCCCGCAGATGCTTCTTGACCGTCATCGGAAAGTAGGTGCCGCCCTTGACGGTGGCGTCGTTGGCCAGCACCACCACCTCCAAACCATGCACACGACCAATCCCCGCGATCAAACCCGCCGCCGGCGCCTGACCGTCGTACATGCCTTCGGCTGCCAGCGGCGCGATCTCAAGAAACGGCGAGCCCGCATCCAGCAGCGCGGTGATCCGATCCCGCGGCAGCAGCTTGCCCCGTTCGCTATGCCGATGGCGCGCCTTCTCGCCGCCGCCAAGCGCGGCACGGCTCAGGCGCTGCTTAAGCGCCTCCACCAAGGCCAACAAGTGGGCGCGATTGTCCGCAAACTCAGGAGAACGCGGGTCAAGCTGGGAAACGATGGCGGGCATGATTGGGGCTGGGCATGAGGCGCGGGGTGTGATGCCCAAGGATTGTAGGCGAGCGGCAAGCTCAGGTTGGATTCCATTTGCAACTTCTGCGGTATCCAGCAACTAACCTGGATGTTTCAGGAATCGCGCACGCCCTCGCTTGTCTCCTGACAGCACCGGGAATTCTCTTAATTCGGCCACATAAATCGATACGGCGCTGCGTACGCCAGCGTCCCATCGATCAACCACCCGTCGTCGCCGGCACGTACATGAGTGGCGCATCGGGACCAATCGGTAAGCCAAACGCCAGCCACAGTCCAAACATCAAGCTCCAGCCGATCAAAAAGACCACCGAGTAGGGCAGCATCGTTGCTACCAAGGTGCCGATACCGGCCTTGGGCTCGTATTTCTGGAAGAAGGCGATGATCAGCGCGAAGTAGCTCATCATCGGCGAGATGATGTTGGTCACGCTGTCGCCAACCCGATACGCGGTCTGGGTCACCTCCGGCGAATAACCGAGCAGCATGAACATCGGTACAAACACCGGTGCCATCAGCGCCCACTTGGCTGAAGCAGAGCCCATGAACAGGTTGGCGGTGGCAGTGAGCAGGATGAAGCCAATAAACAGTGGAACCGACGGCAGGCCAATCGAGCGCAGCACATTGGCACCCTCGACGGCGAAGATCAGTCCGAGCTGGGTCCAGTTGAAGAAGGCGACAAACTGTGCGGCGAAGAACACCAGCACCAGATATCCGCCTAGCGTGGCCATGCTGGCGCTCATGCCGCGGATCACATCGACGTCCGATTTGATCGTGCCCGCGCCAACACCATAGGCGATGCCAGCGATCACGCCGTAAGCAAAAATGATTGCGACGATGCCGGACAGGAACGGCGATTTGAGCAGATCGCCGGTGACGGCATCACGCAGGAATCCGGCGCCAGGCAAGCTGCCCACGGGCAGTGTCGCCCATAGCAGCAGCAGCGAAAATGCCACCGTGGCGAGCATCGCGTACAGCATGCCGCGCTTCTCCACGGCTGAGAGCTTTTGCGATTGCGGGTCTTCCGCATCAATGCTGGCGCTAGGCGCATCGGGGAAGCGCGGAGCAACGATCTTCTCGGTCACAAACCAGCCCAGGCCGGTGATCAGCGGCGTCGAGACGATCATGAAATACCAGTTGGCCAGCGGGCTGACGGTATAGGCGGGATCGACAATCCGTGCGGCTTCTTGCGAGAGACCCGAAAGCAGCGGATCAATCGTACCGATGAGCAGGTTGGCGGAATAGCCGCCAGACACGCCGGCAAACGCCGCCGCCATGCCCAGGATCGGGTGCCTGCCTGCGGCGAGAAACGTGAGTCCCGCCAGCGGCACCAGCAGCACATAACCGATTTCACTGGCCATGTTCGACATCACCCCGGCAAACACCAAAATTGGCGTCAGCAGAACCCGCGGCGACGACAGCACCAGCAGTCGCAGCGCCGCGCCAATCAGACCGCTGTGTTCGGCTACACCAATGCCAATCAACGCCACCAGGACCGTGCCGAGCGGGGCGAAGCTGGTGAAGTTGGTTACCAGCCCGGTGAGGATGCGATGCAGTCCATCTATGCTGAGCAGATTGACCGGCCGCACCGCTTCGCCGGTGGCCGGATGCGCCACGCTCAAATCGAACTGGGAAGCGATGCCGGACATGAGGATGACCAGCAGCGCCAAGATCGCGAACAGCGTCGCGGGATGCGGCAGCGCATTGCCGCCTCGCTCGATAACGGACAGAAAGCGGTCAATCGCGGAGCGACGTGAGGCGACCGTTTCAGTCATCGATTTAACTCGGTAAGTGGGGTGGTTGAAGTCTAGCAGCCTGTCGGACTTTGCTGGCCAAGCTATACATCTGCGAGGCGTTCGCAGAGGCCAACAAGATCATGCGTCCGGTCCTCGGCGAACAAAGGAGCTACTGGCCCTCGTGGCCCAAAAACTTTGCACATAGCTGTTGCGATTCAGTGTCGCCGCCATCTGCAGCAATGGTCCAAGCAAACAACAGTGCCGCACCGCACAGAACCGACAGCGCCATAAGATCAATAAGGGAGCACTGTTTTTGAAGGAGCACCCATGAAAGCCGTCGTTTACAACGGCCCCCACGACGTCAGCGTTAAGACCGTGCCGGACCCGAAAATCACCCATCCCGGCGATGTGATCAGCAAGGTCAGCAGCAGCAATATCTGTGGCTCCGACCTGCACATGTACGACGGCAGAACTGATCTGGAGCCTGGCCGAATCATCGGACACGAGAACGTCGGCGAAGTGATCGAGGTCGGCAAAGCCGTGCTGCAACTGAAAGTGGGCGACAGGGTTTGCGTGCCCTTTAACGTGGCATGCGGATACTGCAAGAACTGCGAGCGAGGCCTGACCGGTGCATGTCTGACCATGACCCGGGTGAGGCTGGCACCGCTTATGGCTTCGCTGGCATGGGGCCCTTTGAAGGCGGACAGGGGCGTTTAGATCTGGGCACCCACACACCCCGATCAAGTAGTGGGTGTCCACGAAGCGCCACATCCACGAAGCGCCAATGCCGGCCCGTCAAGATGCGCCGTCTCGACCAGCGCATCGAGTTGCTGAGCCGGACGCTAGGACCCCGAAGACGGGTTCGATCCACTCCCCACACGCGTGCGCCTAGCCGCTCGCATCCATCCCTTCAAGGTGTAAACCAGCACGCCGCAGGCATCGGCTACCTGCTCAATGGTCTGATCGCCACGCAACGCCACACGCTGCAAGGCCTCAGCACGTTGTTCTGGACTGTATTTCTGGATCGTCTGCATCAACATTTCCTTGTCGCCCCCGAGGTTTTTACTGCGGCGACAAGTAGGTTGACAGAGGGAGTGGGTGTCCACGTTTGCGTGGAGGGAGTGGGTGTCCACGTTTGCGTGAGAAAGGCGGAAAGCCGGCCTCCACGCAATCGCTGCAATTTCAAGTGCCGACCAGCGGAACTAAAGAGACCGACCAGCCCGCAATGGCTCCGATGAAACGCTGATCCAACACCCAGCCGAGAAATTTGCTGGGCAAACAAGAAAGAGGGGGCGAGGGGTCGCTCAAGTACGCAAGAGGGGTCGGGCCTTACTGCAGTCCGTTTCGGCCGTTCGCGGCGATGCTTCGCTTCGGCTATCCAACCACGATTGACGGAAACCTCAAGGCTGTTGTGGTTGCGCAGGAGCGAAGAGGCCTCGCAAGGCCTGAGCGAACGGAAAAGCAAGACCTGACCCGTCCGGATGCCTGTGGCCCCCGCTGACTCGGCGACCCCGCCGCTGGCTGAGCCACTGCGGCAGGAGACCTAGGTGTCAGATTTTAATCCGCTTCCAGCGGGTTGCCCGCTACAGCAGTCGTCCCGCCAGCGATCAACACTCGCTCATCATTCTGGTTTCGCCATATTTCCATCAGTACCGAGGTGACCGTGAGAATCACCGGACCCAGTATCAGCCCTGCGGCGCCAAACACGATTAACCCACCGACGATAGAAATGAACACCAGCACCGTATGCATGCGCATGCGATTGCCAACCAACATCGGGTAGAGCAGGTTGTCGATCCCACCTACGACCACGGTACCCCAAACCGCGAGCAGCAGAGCCTTGCCGGGAGCGCCGGTGACCAGCAGAAACACTGCGGCGGGAATCCAGATCACGAAAGCTCCCAGTACCGGAATGATCGCGAGCAGCCCCATGATCACGCCCCAGAGCAGCGGCGACGGCAGTCCCAGCCACCAGAACATCAAGCCACCCAGCGCTCCTTGCACGATGGCGACAACGAAGGTGCCAAAAAGCGTCGCGTGCAGAGTGTCGCCGAGCCGAAGAAAGAGATGTTCCATCTGTGGCTTGGACAACGGCGAAAGACGCCGGATGGCAGTCAGAGCGTGTTCCCGATCACGCAGGAAGTAGAACAACAGGTAAAAGGTCAGCGTCAGCATGACCGCCTGCTGCAGAGACCCGCGCACGAATTGTCCCGCAAACTTGGTGAGACTTCCGGTCAGCGTGTTGACCGTCTCGGGCAGATTGAACTGAAGATCGAGCCAGTCGACCAAGCGCATTAGCTGTGGGTACGGTGCAACCATCTGTCGCCATTCGCCGGACTCCACTTGGGCCTGCAGCGATTGTGCTGCGTCGACCACTTCCGCCAACAGCTTCGAGCTGACCAATGCGACCGGCGCAGCCATCGTCACCGCCGCAGCAATCACGGTGATCGCCGCGACGGTGCCCGGGCGTTTGAGGCGCGCCTCCAAGCAACGGTGGAAGGGCATCGCCAGCACCGACATCGCCAACGCCCAGGCGAGCGCTGGGAGAAAGGGCGCGGCCATCCGGTAGCACAAATACAGAGCGATCAAGGTGATCGCGAACATCACCAGGGTGTGTACGTGGGCGCGTGATCCCCAGTCCTCGTCTGGCAAAGCCGGCAATTTGTGTTCACGGTTCATGGTTTACCTCGAGGCGGACGTCGGTTCGGTGCCGCGCAAGACCGGCGCGGAATAGTAAGCGGTAACTCACCGGCGTTCTTCCGCTGCTGTATTTAATGCGGGGAATCGGATTCCAGACGATATCTGGAGCGATCAATGGCAACGAGCGGGCGCGGAGTAAGCGGTAACTCACCGGCGTTCTTGACGAGCGGCAAACCGCGGATGCCGTAGAGGTCGGAGCGCAGGGGGGTGTGGGCGAAGTGCTGTTTCCACAGCCTGGGGGTGAGTTCGGCGACGCGGGCGGCTGGGTGTAGGCTACGCGCTGGAGGACGTCGACCAGGTAGGGGTCGATGTCGTGCAGTCGGCAGGTGACGATCAGGCTTTGCACGATGCCGACGTGCTTGGCACCGAGTTCGGTCCAGCAGAACATCCAGTTTTTACGGCCCATCGGAATTGCGCGCAGTGCGCGCTCGAGGTGATTGGTGTTGATCGGCACCTCGGCGTCGGTGAGGAATACTTCCAGACACGCCCGGCGCTCGCGCGTATAGGCCAGTGCCTTGGTGAAGGGATTGCTCGGCAGCAGGCCTTGGCGCTGGAACTGTTGGTCGATCCAGTCGAAGAACTTGGCCACGACTGGTTTGCT
>ENA-ORBV01002917-ORBV01002917.1-microbial-mat-metagenome-genome-assembly--contig:-NODE-2917-length-35211-cov-6.117151_pt1 | contig 35211 bp, 27 predicted proteins | sample MGYA00237777_ERZ505514 | MGnify/ENA primary metagenome ERZ505514 (study PRJEB26160, sample SAMN06269048) | microbial mat metagenome | isolation source: Oligotrophic lake microbial mat | place... | reverse complement strand
GCCTGGGTCCCTTTCCCCCCCCGGCTCCCTCCCATCCTCGCCCGAGCAATCCGCTTGGATGGCTCGCGCTCTCGACAGCCTCGATGCGGCGCTGCACCCGACTCCGGGATCGGCGGGGCCGTCTTCAGGCGGCGTGCCGTCGGGCGCTCCTGCCGCGCCGGGGGCGCCGTCCTCACCCGCCGCCGGCGCACTGGCGCAAGCGATGCAGGCGCAGAGCGCAGCCCTCCAGGCGTCCCGCGCGGCCGCCTCTGGACAATCGGGCGCGGCAGCCGCCTCCTCTTCCCAGGCGTCCGGGCAGGCGCAGGGCCAGGGACAAGGTCAGGCACCGGGTCAGGGGACAGGTGAGGGTGCCCCGATCTCAGAAGGGAGCGGAGCATCGACCGGCGGAGGCGCGGCCGGCGAGGCGGGGCCGCTGGGCCGCGGCGAACTTGCCGAGGCCGAGCAGACCCGTGGGGACTGGGGCAAATTGCCGCCGCGCACGGCCCGGGACCTCATGGATGGCCGTCGGGAGGAAATTTCGGGAACTTACCGGGACCGCATTGAAGCCTATTTCAAGGCGGTGTCGGACAAGGCCAAGGAAAAGGAGAAACCGTGAGAACCTGTCCGCCTGATTCCGTCCACCCGCGCACGTCCCTTTGGCGAAAGCGCGTGCTCAGTTGTCTGATTGGCGTCGCGTTGGCCGGGTCGACCACCGCGGCCGAACCCCGTGGCGGGGAGGCGGCCGAACGGGCGGTCAACAAGGGGATCGGCTGGCTGCGCTCGATCCAGCGCACGGAAGGGGCCATCTCGGTCGATCAACGCAACGAGACCGTCATGACCTCGCTCGCGCTGCTGGCCTTCGCATCGGCCGGGCATCAGACGATTGATCCCGGTCCGGAAGGCGAGGCGATGCGCAAGGCGCTGGCCTTCGTGCTGCGGGACGACCGCCAGCAGGCCGATGGATACTTTGGGGATGCCGATGGTTCCCGGATGTACGGGCATGGCATCACCACGCTGATGCTTGCCGAGTTGCTTGGCATGGGAATGGATCGCGAGCAGGATACGCTGATCCGTCGCCGGTGCGCGCTCGCCATCGATCTGATCCTGCGTTCGCAGCAGGCAAAGCAGGGGGCGCACAAAGGCGGGTGGCGGTATTCGCCCGACAGCCGGGATGCCGATCTCTCGGTCACCGTCTGGCAGCTCGCCGCGTTGCGTTCCGCGCGCAATGCGGGGCTCGAAGTTTCAAAGAAGGCCATCGACGACGGCATCGAATACGTCCGGAGATCTTACCGGCCCGAACGCCCCGGCGACGGCGGGGGCGGGATGGCCATCGGCGGATTCAGCTACCAGGCCGACGGCAACGAAACGCCCTTTTCCACCACGGCGCAGGGGTTGCTCGCCCTGCAGGTCTGCGGACAGTACGAGGGGCCGGAGGTGGAAGGCGCCGCGAACCGTCTGCTCACCAATACCCGTGATCAAACGGAAAAGTGGTTCTATTACGCCACTTATTATTACTCGAAGGGCATGTACCAGCGCGGCGGCAGGCATGCGGATGCCGCGGAACGCCGCGTGGCCGAGGTGTTGTTGCCCCGCCAGCGACCCGACGGCTCGTGGCCGGTCGAAGGGGAGGAACAAAAGGCCGGGCCTGTTTACTCAACCAGTCTCGCCATCCTCAGCCTCGCGGTCCGGCATCATTATCTCCCGATTTACGAGCGCTGATCGACGGGCGTCCGGACCGGCTCAGAGGCTCGGGCCGGTGCGGGCTTTCGAGAGCAGCAACCCGACATACTGCGCACGCTCGAATGCGAACGGATCGGCGACGTTCTTCTGACTGAGGTGTCCGCGAAAGTCCTCCACCCTCGCATATTCGCGGTCGGTCATCCACATCTCGAACGCCCGCAGCATCGTCGAGAGATAAGGGACCCCGTTGCGCATCAGCGCGGCGGCGGTCTGGACAACATTCGCACCGGCAAGGATGGCCTTGGCAATATCCGCCCCGGTGTGCACCCCCGTGCTGAGCGCAATGTCGGCATGGATCCGTCCGTGCAGCAACCCGGCCCAGCGCAGCGGGAGCCGGATCTCTTCCGGGCTGCTCAACGGCATGTCGCCCCGCACGAGTTCAAGCTCCGGATCGATGTCGGGCTGCAGGAAACGATTGAACAACACCAGACCGCGCACACGGCGCGCATCCAGGTTCCTGGCGACATTCGCCACCGAGGAGTAATACGGGCTCAGCTTCACCGAGACCGGCAACGCCACCTCGTCGCGCACCTGCTCGAAGATTTCATACACCCCGGCCTCGATCTCCGCCCCCGTCCGCTCCGGGTCCGCCGCCACCGCGTAGATGTTCAACTCAATCGCGTCCACCCCCGCACTCGCCAACTGCCGCGCATATGCGGTCCACGATCCCGCGCTGGTCGCGTTGAGGCTTCCGATCAAGGGCATGCGGACCGCTTTGCGCATCTTCTCGATGGCAAGCAGATGCTCGCGCGCGTCGCCGTGACGCAGCCCCGGGAAATAGGAAAGGGCCTCGGCAAAGCTTTCGGATCCGACCGCGAGATCGTCGTCCAGCCGCTGGCGATCCAGCAGGAGTTGCTCCTCGAACAGCGAACGAATGACCAGGCCCCCGGCCCCCGCCTCCTCGGCACGCTTCACGGCGTCGAGGCGGGCAGAAACCGGACACGCGGCGACCAGCAGCGGGGTCTGCAGCGGAATCCCGAGGTAATGAGTGGTGAGATCGATCATGGCGAGGCTCCGGGAACGGCCGGCAACCAAAAAACCGGCACAACGGGAGGCTATAAAAATTGCTTATAGTAGTCAACCAATAATTTTCTCCTTGAGTCGCATCAGTTTGTCTTATATAGGTGAATCTGTGGCCGCGCCGCTCAACCGCGGGTTGCGGACCCGATGCCCATGAACGTCTCTGATTCTCCCCGACGCAAGGTCACCATCGACGGCAACACCGCCGCCGCCCACGTCGCCCACGCGACCAACGAGGTGATCGTCATCTACCCCATCACCCCCTCCTCGCCGATGGGCGAAACCGCCGACGACAAGAGCGCCGCGCGGGAGAAGAATCTTTGGGGGACCATCCCGAGTGTCACCGAAATGCAGTCCGAAGCAGGCGCTGCGGGGGCGGTGCACGGGGCGCTGACCACCGGGGCGCTGACGACGACCTTCACGGCGTCGCAGGGTCTGCTGTTGATGATTCCCAACATGTACAAGATTGCCGGGGAGCTGACTCCCTGCGTGTTTCATGTGGCTGCACGGGCGCTGGCCGCGCAGGGGCTCTCGATCTTCGGGGATCATCAGGATGTGATGGCGGCGCGTTCGACTGGCTGGGCCATGCTCTGTTCGAACAACGTGCAGGAGGCGATGGATTTCGCGTTGATCGCGCAGGCGGCCACGCTCGAGGCGCGCGTGCCGTTCATGCATTTCTTCGACGGATTCCGCACGTCGCACGAAATTCAGAAGGTTGAGGAACTCACCCGCGACGACATGCGCGCGCTCCTGCGTGAGGACGATTTGTTGGCGCACCGGGCGCGCGGACTGACTCCCGAGAGTCCCGTGATTCGCGGCACCGCGCAGAATCCCGACGTTTATTTCCAGGGGCGCGAGACGGTGAACCCCTACATCGACGCCGTGCCGGGGAGGGTGCAGGGCGCATTTGATCGTCTGGCGCTGCGCACCGGGCGGCACTACCGGCTCTTCGACTATTATGGAGCGCCCGACGCGGAGCGGGTTCTGGTCCTGATGGGATCGGGGGCGGAAACGGTCGAGGAAGGGGTGGACCGGCTGGTGATGGAGGGGGAGAAAGTCGGGGTGTTGAAGGTCCGGCTCTATCGTCCATTCGACGTTGTGGCGTTCGTGGCGGCCCTGCCGGCGAGTGCGCGGAAGCTCGCCGTGCTGGATCGGACCAAGGAACCGGGTGCCTCGGGGGAGCCCCTCTATCTCGACGTGCAATCGGCGGTGTTCGAGGCGGTGATGGCGGGCCGGATGGAGCGGGCGGATTTGCCGTTGATCGTCGGCGGGCGGTACGGCCTGGGCTCGAAAGAGTTCAATCCCGGCATGGTGAAGGCGGTGTTCGACAACCTCGCCGCCGACCGCCCGAAGAATCATTTCACGATCGGCATCCACGACGACGCCGGTCACACGAGTCTGGAGTGGGACGACCATTACGCCTCGGAACCCGAAGGCGTGCATCGCGCGTTGTTCTACGGGCTCGGTTCCGACGGCACCGTCGGCGCCAACAAGAACTCCATCAAGATCATCGGCAAAGGGACCGACTACCACGCGCAGGGCTACTTCGTGTACGACTCGAAGAAGTCGGGATCGATGACCATCTCCCACCTGCGGTTCAGTCCGCACCCGATCAAGAGCACCTACCTCATTGATCGGGCCGACTTCGTCGCGTGCCATACCTTCGCGTTTCTCGAGCGGTTCGACATCCTCGACCACCTGCGGGCGGGCGGCACCTTCCTGCTCAACAGCCCGTATCCGGCCGACGAGATCTGGGCCCGGCTTCCGGGCCATGTCCGAGCCGAGCTCCTCGCCAAGGAGGCGAGGTTCTATGTGATCGATGCCGGCACCCTCGCGAAATCGATCGGGTTGGGCGGACGCATTAACGTCATCATGCAGGCCGCGTTCTTTGCCATCTCGGGCGTCCTGCCCGAGGAAAAGGCGATGGCCCTGATCGAGGGGGCGGTTCGCTCCACCTACGGCGGCAAAGGCGGCCAGGTCGTGGAGATGAACATCCGCGCCGCGCGTCTCGCCAAGGAACGCCTCTGTCTCCTGCCGCTGCCCTCCGGCATCGACGGCACCCCCGACCCGCTCCGGGCTCCGGTCCCCCCTCACGCACCGGAGTTCGTCCGGTCGGTGATCGGTCCGATGATCGCGATGCGTGGCGATGCCCTGCCGGTCTCCGCCATCCCGGCCGACGGCACCTGGCCGGTCGGCACCACGCAATACGAGAAGCGGAACATCGCGGTCGAGATCCCGATTTGGGAACCGGACCTGTGCGTGCAGTGCAACCAGTGCGCGTTTGTTTGTCCGCACGCCACGATCCGGGTGAAGCTTTATCATCAGTCGGAGCTCGATCGCGCTCCCGAAGGGTTCAAGTCCATGCCGGTGCGTGGCAAGGGCAACGAGGAACTGCGTTATACCGTCCAGGTGGCGCCCGAGGACTGCACCGGGTGCGGTGCGTGCGTGCATATCTGCCCGGCGTTCGAGAAGGGCCCGGGGGGTGTCCGGAGCGGCAAACGCGCCATCAACATGGCGGCCCAGGCCCCGGTGCGGGACGTCGAGGTGCGTGCCTGGGATCATTTCCTCGCGATCCCCGACACCGACCCGAAACTTTTCAATCGCTTCACCACCAAGGGATCCCAGTTCGCCCCGCCCTTGATGGAATTCTCCGGCGCGTGCGCGGGTTGCGGCGAAACCCCTTACATCAAGCTGCTCACCCAGCTCTTCGGCGACCGGACCCTCATCGCCAACGCCACCGGCTGCTCCTCGATCTACGGTGGGAATCTGCCCACCACGCCTTACACGACCCGCGCCGACGGCCGCGGCCCGGCCTGGTCGAACTCGTTGTTCGAAGATGCCGCGGAGTTCGGAATGGGGATGCGCCTGACATCGGACAAGCTGCACATCCATGCCAGGGAACTGCTCGAAGGGTTGGGCGACGACGACACAGCGCGCGAGCTGCTTGAGCTGACCGCCGCCGGGCGGTCGGACGACGATACCATCGCCGCGCTCCGCACCCGGGCGGGCGGCCTTCGTTCGAAGCTCGAGGGGATCGAAACTCCCGAGGCGCGCCGGATGCGCTCGATGATCGACCATCTCGTGCCGCGCTCGGTCTGGGTGATCGGCGGCGACGGGTGGGCTTATGATATCGGGTTCGGCGGACTCGATCACGTGCTGGCCTCCGGGCTCGACATCAACGTGCTCGTGCTCGACACCGGGGTTTATTCCAACACCGGCGGGCAATCCTCCAAGGCCACGCCGCGGGCCGCGGTGGCGAAGTTCGCCGCCTCGGGCAAGCAGATGCCGAAGAAGGATCTCGGCGCCATCGCGATCAGTTACGGTAACATTTACGTCGCGCAAATCGCCTACGGCGCCAGCATGCCGCAGACGGTGAAAGCCTTTCAGGAAGCCGAGGCTTACAAGGGTCCCTCACTCATCATTGCCTACAGCCACTGCATCGCCCACGGCATCGACATGACCCGCGGCACCGACACCCAGAAGGAAGCCGTGGAGAGCGGGTTCTGGCCGCTGTTCCGGTTCCACCCGGGCCGGCGCGACGAAGGGAAGAATCCGTTCGAGCTCGATTCCAAGCCTCCGTCGGTCGATGTGGAGACCTTTCTGTATCATCAGAACCGGTTCCGGATGTTGCGCCAGAGCGATCCCGCGAGAGCCGAAATGCTGCTGGGTGCGGCCCGCGGGGATATCGAGGCGCGGTTGTCGTTTTACCGGCAGTTGGCGGGACAGGGGGTCTGAAAGGGACGGAAAGGACCCGAGGGACCTAACGTTTCGGGTTTTCGCCGACGGTCCGACTCGCGTAGGGTCCGCGTCGCCCACCATGAGCGACGCCGAGTTTGATCGATTTGCAACCGACTACCGCCAGGTACTCGACCGGTCACTCGCAGTTTCCGGCGAGGACTCGGCTTATTTTGCACGGGGCCGGGTGAACTGGCTCCGACGGGCGCTCGGGCCGGAGGCGGGCGGGGTTCGCGCACTCATCGATTACGGCTGTGGACCCGGAAACGTGACGCCGTTCCTGTTGGAGGCATTCCCCGACGCGCGTCTCACTGGCGTCGATGTATCGGAAAAATCGATTGCCGAAGCGAAGGCCCGCCACGGTGGTGACCGAACGCGTTTTGAAATCCTCGGCGCTGTTCCGCCCACTCCCGGCGCGGATCTGGTCCACTGCAACGGAGTGTTCCATCACATCCCGATAACCGAACGCCCCGGCGCCCTCGCGTGGGTGCGGGACAGCTTGCGGCCCGGGGGCTGGTTCGCCCTGTTCGAGAACAATGCCTGGAACCCGGTTGTGCGGTGGGCGATGGATCGTTGCCCGTTTGATACGGACGCCGATCCGATCAATCCCTCCCACGCCGTCCGCCTGGTGCGCGCGGCCGGGTTTGAGGTGGTGCGTGTCGATCACCTTTTCTTTTTTCCGCGGGCGATGGCGTTCCTACGTCCGATCGAACCGGCCCTTCGGGCGGTGCCGATGGGGGGTCAGTATCTGGTGCTGGCGCGCCTGTCGCGTGCGTGATCCTGACGCGGCAGTCGCGTCAGGGAATTTCCGTGAATCCCTGGCTTTGGAAGCTCACGGTGCGTCCATCGGCCAGTTGGAACACGAGTTTCCAGCCATCGATTTCATCCTTCTCCGCAAAATTGGCGGCTCGGAGTTCGACAGCGCCCACGATGAGTTCGGCCGAGACATTGGATTTCAGGGCGGGCACCGTTTCCGAGCCGGTCCGGGTCCGGTCGCGGGCGCGTTTGGGACGACCCGCCCGGTCGAGTTGAACGGTGTAGGTCAGCTTTGATTCGGCCAGCTCGGTTGTGCGCAGGTTCTGGATGCGCACCTTGAGGGCGGTTTGCTTGAAAGTGACCTCGCGTCGCCGGCGGACGCCGAACCGTTCAGAATCCGTATCGAGGACCGTTTTTGTGACGGTGACCCGGAGGCCCTCCTTGTCCTCCGCTTGCAGGGAGGGGACCAGCGCCAGAGCAAGCACAGCGGGGAGGAAGCGGAGCCGTTTCATGCGAGTGGAACCCCGGGGACGAACCAGAGTTGCGTTCCGGCATAAAATGGAACGCAGCTCCCGGCGTGTTGCTGGCGTTGACAGTTCCGCCTGCCGGGGTCAGAAGAACCCGACTCATGAAGAAACTTGCCCTGCCGGTCATTCTGGTGGTCGCCGTAGTTGGTGCTTGGTTGCTGTGGAATCGTCCCGGTCGATCCTCCGGGTTGGATCCCGCGGCGATCCTTCCCGCGTCGACCGTGGCGTTGCTCGAGCTTCCCGATCCTGAGGCATCGGGTCGGCGTTGGGAATCGACAGCCCTTGCCAGGATCGGTGCCGAGCCCGAGATGAAGGCCTTCCTGGAGCGGCCGCTCTCCCAGTTGGAGATGCCGGGCCAGCTCTCGGGCGCGCTCCCGAAGATCTGGAAATTGAAGCCGCGGAAGCTGTTCGCCGCCGTGCTTTCCGTGGAGGGCACCCAGCCGCGCTGGCTCGCGGGGTTCGAGTTCAGTGGTACCAAAGCCGACATTGACTCGGCAGTGGGCGATGCCCGCGCCGCGGTGATCCAGCGCCGCCCGGCCGGTAAAGCCGATCTGGTTCGCCATGGGTCCGCCACCATCGAGACCTTTGTCGACGGCGATTTCACCCTCTGTTCCGTGGTTGCAGGGGGCTGTTATTTGGTGGGCAACAGCGTGGACGACTTGAAACTCGCGCTCGATCGTCTGGCGGGGAAAGGCAACGATGGGGGCGCCGTGCTTGCGGGGAGCGCGCTTCGTGCGAAAGCGATGGGTCACCTGCCGCAGGAGGTGGAAGTCCGGACCTTCCTGCAGCCGCGGCCGCTGTTGGAGCGGTTCCTTCCGCTTGCGTCGGCCTCGGGCGCCGATCTCGATCCGGGACAGATCGAGGAGTTGCGAAAGACCGAGGTCATCGCGGCGGCCACCTCGTTCGAGGGATCGAATTTGAGGGACACCATCTTCATCGGCCAACCTGCGGACAGCAAACCGCCCGAGGCGCTCAAGCAACCGCTGCGAGCCTATGCCTCGGCGGCCACGGTGTTTCTGTTGTCAACCGCGGTCGATTGGCCCGGGCGTGTGGAGATCCCGGCGGACACGCCCGACCCCACCGGCATCCTCGAGTGGCTGCGGACCACGCTCGTCAGGCTGGGGGCGCAGGCGTTGGGAGTGGATAAGTTCGGGGAGGCCTTCGGTTCGGAAGCAGGGCTGCTCGTCGACTGGCCGGCCACGGAGTTCCAGCCTTCCTTGCTCGGATCGGTTGAAGTGCGCGACCCCGCGCTCGCCGGTCGCCTCTGCGAAGCGGTGCTCGGCAACCCGGCCTCGGGGCTTGTGGTGCGGCGGGAGCGGGCGGGCAGCGCGGACGTTTACACAATCTCGACCCGGGGTCGATTGCGCCTGAGCCCGGCGCTGGGTCTGACTACCGACCGGCTCTTTTTTTCGTTGGATGCGACCCGGTTGAAGGCGGTGGTTGGCTCGCCCGTCCCGACCACTGGAACCCTCGAGCAAAGCGAGCCTTTCAAGCAGGCCCTGGCGCGGGCGGGAACGCCCGACCGGGCATTCGCGTATTTGGATCTCAAGGGCTTGTTCGAGCGGGCTTATGGATTTGGCCGGCCCTTTCTTGCGTTTGGCGCCGGGCTCATGCCGGGCGTCTCCCGCTACATCGATGCCTCGAAACTTCCGGTGACCGAGACCGTTGCGAAACATCTCGGCCCGGTCTCCTTTTCGCATCGCACCCTTCCCGACGGTCATCTCATCGAATCGACGGGCCCGGTCACCCTCAACCAAGTGGTGTTCGCCGGGGTGGTCGGGACCGGGGTTTCCGTGGCCCGCGGGTATTTGGGCCAGTGAGGCGGGAGAATCTCTCGTCGCGGGCAGGAACCGGCGACCGCCGCAGTGGCGCTTATCCCCGCTGTGCTTTTCCCCGCTCGACTTGACGGTGGTTTGCCCGAGAATCCGCCGGTCTCCACTGCCCGATGGCCGTCCTGTCCACACTGCATCCCGACCGCAAGCTCGCCGGTGTCCTGGCACCGCTGTTTGCGCTGCGGGGACGGCACGATCTCGGGGTGGGGGATGTCGCGGCGCTGCGGGAGTTCGCGGATTGGGCTGCGGGCCAGGGCTTCGGTCTCGTCCAGATCCTGCCGGTCAACGAAACGGGTCGGGAAAACAGCCCCTACAATGCGATCAGTTCCACCGCGCTCGATCCGACGACCGTCGACACGCGCCCGAGCGCCATCGCCGAACTGGACGCCGCCGATCACGCGGCCGTCCTTGCGGATTTCGATCTCGATGCGATGCGGGCCGGGGACGTGGATTACGCGTCGGTCAAACGTCTCAAGCTGACGTTGCTCGAGAAAGCGTTCGCGCGGTTCGAATCCACAGGCCCCGCCCGACAGCGCCGGCACGCAGCCTTCGCAAAGCACCACGCCGCCTGGCTGCCGGGGTATACATTGTTCCGGGTGCTCATGGAACGGCAGGGGACCGAGCAATGGGATCTCTGGCCGGAGGACCGGCGCCGACAGGCGGATGCCGACCGATGGCTGGCCGGACTGTCGACGTCCGAGCGGGATGAGTTTGAGCGCCGCCGCCGGTTCTTCGCCTACGTTCAGGAGATTGCGTTCCGTCAGTGGCGATCCCTGCAAGATCATTGCGCACGCAAGAACGTGGCCCTCATGGGAGACGTGCCCATCGGGATCAACTATTACAGCTCCGACGTGTTTTCGCGTCCGGAGCAGTTTCTCCTCGAATGGTCCGGAGGCGCTCCGCCCGAGAAGGCGTTCAAGACCGATGCGTTCACCGAAAAATGGGGTCAGAACTGGGGGGTGCCCCGGTACGACTGGGAGGCCATGAAACGGGACGGACTCGAGTGGTGGCGGCAGCGGGTGCGGGTGGCCCGCGAAGTGTTCCACCTCTTCCGGATTGATCACATTCTTGGGTTTTACCGGATGTATTGTTTCCCGTGGCGCCCGCAGCGCAACGAGGAGTTCATACCGCTCACCGCGGCCGAGGCTTCGGTCCGCACCGGCGGCGCGCTGCCCGGTTTCAAGCCGCGCGACGATGACACGCCGGCCGGTCGCGACGCGAACCGGGCGGAGGGCGAAGCGCTGCTTCGCGTGCTGCTGGAGGAGGTGGGATCGTTCCGGCTAATTGGCGAGGATCTCGGCGTCGTCCCAGATTACGTGCGGCCCAGCCTGACCTCCCTCGGGATCGCTGGTTTCAAGATCCCACAGTGGGAGCCGGGACCGGACTTCGCGCTCCTGCCCGGCGCGACGTATCCTCGCCTTTCGCTCACGACCTACGCCACCCACGATCACGACCCGCTCCGCACCGTCTGGGAACGCTGGGTGAATGCGCTGGCCGCGGCCGACCGTGGCGAAGTCGCCCGGTTTGACGAAGCGAATCGTGCGCGTTGGGAGATGCAGTTGCTCCTCGATTTCGCCGGGCCCGGCTGGCGGGCGAACCCGATCCCCTGGTCGCAGGACATCCATCTCCATCTGCTGCGCGGGCTGTTCGCGAGCAACTCATGGATCGCAGTGCTCATGATCACCGACCTGTTCGGGACCGACGAACGTTTCAACGTCCCCGGGTCCATCGCAGACAGCAACTGGAGCCGACGACTCGACGGCACGCCCTCCGCATGGAAGCGGAAGCGCGGGTTGGTGGATTGGTTGCAGAAGGTCCATCAGGCCCTGGCCGAATCCGGTCGTGTCTGACGGGGCGGTCGCTCCCGCCCCGCCTGCGCGCGGCGCGGTGGGGCTGGTGCCGCGTCGCGGATTGCCGGATGATCACGGCGATCCCGCTGCGGCGGGGGCGCCGATGACCCTTCCCTTCCAGATCGTCGAGGAACTGCCCGGCATCCTCATCGTCGACAAGCCTGCGGGGATGCTGACGCACCCCTCGAAGCCGGATCACACCCGGACGCTTCGCGATCTGCTCTGCGACTTGCTGGGGTACGAACGCGCGACGGGCGGTCAGGTCTCGATCATCACCCGGCTCGACCGCGAGACCAGCGGCCTGGTCCTGGTCGCCAAAACTCGCGAAGCGGCGCGCGCTTGCGGGCTGGCCATGATGCGGGGCTCGATCCACAAGGAATATCGTGCGCTGATCCACGGATGGCCGGCCTGGGACCGGAGCACCATCGATGCGCCGATCCTGCGCCGGGGTGAAGTGGGGCCGAGCCCCGTCCATCTCGAACGGGTCGTCCATCCCGACGGCGCCGCCGCGAGGACGCACGTCCGTGTCGAACAGCGTTTCGAACGCATCACGCCCGGTGGGACGCGGTTCTCGCTGGTGCTTGCCGAACCGGTCACCGGTCGCACCCATCAGATCCGGGTGCATCTGGCCTCGGCAGGACATCCGGTGGTGGGCGACAAGCTTTACGGCCCCGGCGGCTCAACGCGGTACCTCGAGTTCATCGAGACCGGTTGGACCGACCAACTCGCCCGGGGCCTGTTACTCCGCCGCCACGCCCTTCATGCTGCGGGATTGGCGATGGAATGGGAGGGGGAGGCCCGGCGTTGGGAGAGCCCGTTGCCAGACGAGCTGACCGTTTGGCTTTCGCCTCAGTAACCGAACCCGCAAACAGCGGCGTCCTCCGGATGGATCGCGACCTGCGTGCGCGACGGTGAATCGCGTCGCTCCGCGCGCGATGGGGCACGCCCTTCAGCCCACCAAATTCACCGGCGCGAACGTGTGGGAGGGCAGCACCTTTTCGAGATTCGGGTTGCCCAGGTGCACGCGGACCACCTCGCCGAGAACGTCGCGGAAATCAGTGGTGTGCAGCAGGTCGCGCTTGTCGTGCAGTTCGCCCAGCCCGAGTCCCGGCCACTTGCCGAGCACGTGGCGGGGTTGGCCGCCGCCGGCGCGGAGAATGGGGCCGCCCAGCGCGAACATACAATTGCCCCAACCGTGGTCCGTCCCGCCCGTGCCGTTCTCGGAGGCGGTTCTTCCAAAATCGCTGAGCGTGAGCACGAGGACGTCTTCCATGCCGTCGCCGAGATCCTTGCGGAACGCCGCGAGCGCCTCCGAGAGGGACCGTAGCAGATTGGCGAACGTCCCGTTCTGATTGCCCTGCCCGGAATGGGTGTCCCATCCCCCGTAGTCGATCTCGACCACCTCGACCCCGATGCCGGCCTTGATCAACCGGGCGGCTTCGCGCAATTGGTCCGCGATCCCGCTCTTTGGATATTCGGCCCCCGGCTGGTACGGACGCTTGGCCACCTCCCGCAGCAACGCCACCGCATCGAGCGTCGTGCCCGCGGTTCGTGCGAGCAGATCCATGGCCTCGGCCCGGTCGGCGGCGGAGGGGGCGGCGTAGGCGTGTTCGAGCGCCGCCGCCACGGATTCGCCGGGGAGCTTGGTTTTCGGCAGATCCAAATCAGCAATGCCGCGCACGGCGAACGCGGGCGCATTCCCATGCAGGATGCGCGGGAGCGTGTTGCCGATGGCCAGCGCCCGGATCGGCCCATGCCCCTCGGAGGTGAGGAGATGCCGGTTGAGCCAGCCGTCCGACCCGAGGGTGTTGCCGATCACCCCGGTTTCCCACACGTCCTGCTCCTCGAAATGGGAACGCGTGTTTTCGCTGTAGCCGACCGCATGGAGCAACACGGCTTCGCCCGATTTTACCATGGGCAGCAGCGACGCCGCAGCGGGGTGTAATCCGAAGAATCCGTCCAGGTCCAGCGCGCCTGCCTCCCCGCCCGGGCGGGGGATCGCGATGCCCTTGCGCAACTCGTAATAATTCCGGTCACCGTGCGGCACGGCGAAATTCAGGCCGTCCATCCCGCCCCGGAGAAAGATCGCCACGAGCGTTTTACCGCGCCGCACGGCGACGGGCGCGCCGGCTGCCGCGAGGGTTTCCGTGCCAAGCACCCGCAGGGGGCTGAGGCCGCAATAGGCGGCCAGCGCCCCGCCGGTCCGCAGGAAGAAGCGTCGGGTGATTTTCATGGGGGTCAGCGCAACTGGGCTTCGGGGGATTGTGCCACAAAAACAGCGGCCTGCACGGCTGCATCTTCCGGGGTGGAAAATTTGGATTCCAGCATCCGGGCGCCCGCTGCATTGGAGATGTCGCCCAGGGCGCGGCCGGTGAGGCGGATCGCCGTCCAATCGAGCAGTCGCTGACGTCCCTCCGGAGACTCGAGCCGATTGCCTTGGAAGAGGGGTCGGGGGATCCGCTGTGCGATGCGCTCGCCGAGTCGCGCGGCGAGCCCCCATTTCTGGAGAAGCAGATTCGAGTCCGCCTGCAACATGTCCCCCTCCGGATAGCCGTCCGGGGTGCTGCGGTCAAACGGCGCCCGCCCGGTTCGCTGCATGAGATCGCGGGCCTCGACGGCGGCATTCACGCCCGCCACCCGGCACAACCGGATCGCAAAGTCGGAGGGACTCGCGATCCGGGCGGGCGCCCCCGCCATGCGTGGAGAATCGGCCGCGGCCGCGATGACCGATTCCATGTCGCCGGCAGTGGCGAGGAAGCGGGCGGTCAGTTCCTCCGCGAGCGTCGACGCCCCTGCCGTCCCCGCGTAGTGCATGGCGAGTTTCCGCACCACGAACCGGGCGGTCGAGGGGTGGGCGGCGAGTAATTCCAGAAACTCGCAGACCCGGTCGTACCGCCCGGCCGGTGGAGTCTCGGCCCAGCGCACGCCGAGCACCTCCCGGGCCTGCCCATCGTTCAGGTGCGGCGCGTACCGGTAATGGCCGACCACCTGCTTCGTTCCTGCCGCCGCCTGATACTCGTCCTGCGCGGTCCACCCGGTCAGCAACCCCGCGAGCATGGTGACGTCCTGCTGGGTGTAGCCGCCCTCCACGCCGAGCGTGTGGAGTTCGAGCAGTTCGCGCCCGTAATTCTCGTTGAGTTTTCCAGCAAAACTCCGGTGTTGATCGAGATAGACCAGCATGGCCGGGCTGGTTGCAGAGGTCCGGAGCAAATCGAGGAACGGTGCCGGCCCCCGGTTCCAAAACGCGACATGCTCATTCCACTTGGCCGCGGAGCCGCTCTTCCGGATCCAGGTCGAAAAATGGTTCTCCGCCCAAAGCACGAACCGCATCCGCGCCGGCTCGGGGGTCAGCAGCGCATGAGCAATCGCCCGCAAAATGACCACGTTCTCATCGCCGCCCGGGTGGGCGAGCTCGGAGGCTTGCAGTGCGGCCACCTCGCCGGGGGTCGGCGTGCTGTTCACGTGAAAACCGGCCCCGCCCGGTTCCACAAGCAGTCGCGCCAACTCGCGGGGTTCGGGGCCGTACGCAAGCTGATCCAGTCGGCGCACCGCCCGCAGATAGCGGGTGTCGGACGCCCCGGGGTCGACCTGGATGCGTACCGGTGCGCTCTCGGTCCGCCCGCCGCGCTCGTCGGTGACCACGGCGGCCAGTTGGTGCGTACCTGCCGGAATGGAACGCAAGGGCAGGGGGGCAACAATCGGTCCGATGCCGTGGGGAGGCGGAACGGCCCACGAGACCGGTTGGCCGTCCAGCAGGATTTCCACCGTGCGAACCCCGGCGGGGCTGGCGATGTCCAGGATCGCCGCATCGGCTGCGCCCAGCGTCCCATCGGCGGGCGGATGGAGGATGCGCACCGTCGGTTTGAGTCCCGTCCGGACGGGCTTGGCGCGCAGTTTGAGGCCTGCAACGTAGAGGTTTCGATCACCCTTGTTGGCCTCGGCGCGATCATTTGCGAACCGGACCCGGATGCTCTTGGGTCCGGGTGGCAGGTAGACCTGCCCGGCCGGGAGCACCCGCCAATCCGCGCTGGCGGTGACCGACCCGACAGACGAGCGCACGCCATTCGATTCCAACTCGATCTCCGCCACCGGAGCCCCCTCGAACAAATCGCCGCGAACATCGAGTTCAAGCACGGTGCCGCCCTCCCATTCCGGGGGGACCGCAAACGCACCGGCGGCTTCCGCCGCAAACATCCACGCCACTTTTCCGCCGGGCCCACCTTTCACCTCCGAGCCCGCTTTGGCGCTCCATCCCGGCCCGGGCGCCGTCAACACGGCGGTCTTTTCCGTGTCCCGCGGCGGGGGAGGGGCCGCCAGCGAGACGCTCTGCTCCGCCGATTGCGCCACCACGCGTCCATCGGGGGAAAGGAGCTGAAGCCGCAACCGGTTCACGCCCGGAGTCAGCCGCGACGGATCGACGTGAAAACCCGGTGCATCCTGCCGGGTGCGCGCGATGACCGTTCCATTCGCAGTGAGCGCGAGCGCGGGCGCGGGCGCGCCCTTGGGGGTTTCCGGGGAAACGAGAGCGCGGACCTGGAACGGGCCGGTGATCCGGGCTCCGTCGAATGGTTCCGCAAACGCGATGCGTGGAGGGGCGGCTGCTGCGGCGGCTGGAGCCGGGACCAGCTCGAACCGGTCGAGCTCGGCGCTCCGCGCGGCCCGGTTCGCGACATTCATCTCATTCGCCAGTTCGATCCCGAGCACCGCCTCCCCGGCTTTGAGCTCGAACGCGCGCCCCACCGGAACCCGGTGCCACGCCGTGCCCGCAAGCGATCCCCCGGCAAGCGTGCGGTCATCCTCGATGTTGAGCAACCGGAGTGCGGGAAGGCTGCCTGCGGACGGATTTCCCCGGGCTTGAACAAAGAGTTGGTACGAACCGTCCCGTGGAATCGCGGCGCGGAATCGCCACACCGGGCGCTTGTTCGCCAGCGTCAAATACTGCGACCCCGACGCCGCCGCGTCGAACGCCACCAGCGGCGGGGACTCGCCGAACGTTTGCGGACGATCCGTCCCCAGATGGTTTTCGCACTCGTCCGCAACGGCGCTTTTCGCGTCTCCCGCATGAACGGTGAGTGGCACGGAATCGAGCCGGGATCCGCCGGGGGCCAACGCGCGGGCGATGAGCACCGCGGAACCCGGAGGCAGAGCGCGCGTGTCGAGCAGGTAACGAAACCGCCGGAACGGGCCGTCCACCGCGGGGAACTCCTCGACCGGGGCCAGGCTCTTGCCCGAGGGCAGCACCAATTCAACCCGCGTGCCGGACGATGCACCGCGAAGGGAGTCGGCAAACATCTCCACCGCGACCGAGACCGTGCCGGTCACAAAGGCGCCCTCGGACGGAGTGAGAAATGTGGGACGCCGGGCTTCCTCGTTCAGCGCGCTCGCACGATCCGTGACGGTGATCTGGAGCGTTTCCCCGCCGCAGCGCAAACTGACGCGACCCGCGCGCAGCGCCCGGACCCTGCCAAAAGCGAGGGTGTGCCCGATCAGAAAGACCGGCTGGCGCAGCACTTCGAGCGTTTTCGGTTCGTTGGAGGTGAGGGTTGTGGGGATCTCAGCCTCGGCCGGTTGCGCCAATCTCAACGCGATCATGGCAGTGCCACCATCGGACAGGACGGTCTCCGAGGTTAGGAACGCCGGTCCGGAAACAGCACCCCAAGCCCGGGTGCCGGGCGCACCGAGCCCGAGCACCGGCATAAGAACCGCGAGGAATGCACTTCGGCAGCGCATGGGTGGGTGGGGGATTCCCGAAGTATTCGCCGGTTTGCACCGGGGCGCACGCGATAATTCACCACGCAACCCGTTCACTCCGTCGGCGGGGGCGGACGCCGGAACGGGGCAAACAGGGCGTCGAATTTCGGCGGGATCATGGCGGAGACCTCGATGCGATCGCTCTCCCACTTTTCCGTGAGCACCTTGCCCTCGCGATGCAACATCGCCAGCAGATCCGCGCGGTCGGGCGGCAGCACCAACCGGCGTTCGGCGATGCGCGTGGCGAGCTGCGCGACCATCGCCTCCATCAGCGCCGGGATCCCCTCACCTGTCTTCGTCGAAAGGAACACCGCCCCTGGAAAATGAAGGCGAAGCACCTCCGCCTGGCCCGCCCCGGAAGGCAGATCGATTTTGTTGAAGACCGTGAGGGTCGGTTTATCCCCGGCGCCGAGATCCGCCAGCACGGCCCGGGTCGTGTTGTGGAACTCGATGGCCAGCGGGTGGCTCGCATCCACGACATGGATCAGAAAATCGGCGAGGGTCGCTTCCTCGAGTGTCGCGCGGAAGGAGTCGACCAGTTGATGCGGGAGCCGCCGCACGAAACCGACGGTGTCGGTCAGCAACAGCGGCTGCCCACTCGGCAACTCCACCCGGCGGGTGGTGGTGTCGAGCGTTGCGAACAGCTTGTCCTCAACAAGGACATTCGCCCCGGTCAGCCGCTTGAGCAGCGACGATTTGCCCGCGTTCGTATACCCGACAATCGCCGCATTGGGCAGGGGCACCCTCTCGCGCTGCTTGCGCTGGGTCGCCCGGCTGGATCGCACCTCGGCGATCTCGGCCTTGAGCCGGTCGATCTGCTTGCGCACGAGTCGGCGGTCGGTCTCGAGCTGGGTCTCACCCTCGCCGCGCCCGCCGATGCCGCCGCCCTGGCGGCTCAGGTGGGTCCACCCGCGGGTGAGCCGGGGAAGGTTGTATTCCATCCGCGCCAGTTCCACCTGCAGCCGCGCCTCGCGGGTGCGGGCCCGCCGGCCGAAAATATCCAGAATCACCTCCTGACGGTCGATCACCGTCATCTCGGCCAACTGCTCCCAGTTGCGCTGTTGCCCGGGCGTCAGCTCGTTGTCGAAGATCAACACATCTGCTTCGAGCAACTTCGCCCGCGCCACGATCTCCGCCGCCTTGCCCGTGCCCGCCAGGTAACCGGCTTGCAGGCGGGGAACCCGCACCAGGATCCGGTCGGCCACCGGAACCCCGAGCGTCGCGACCAGGCTCTCCAACTCCTCGAGCAGGTTCGCCGCGTCGGCCTCGCTCTCCTTGCGCGGGTGGATGCCGACGAGCAGCGCTCGCCCCACCATCCGCGGACGTTCCTGAATCTCGAACATCAGGTCAGGCCCCCGCCTTGTAGAACGCGGCAATGGTGTCGACGACGTGGGCAAGCTGCTCCCCACGCAATTCGGGGTAAACCGGCAGCGCGAGCGTCTCGCGCGCCGCGCGCTCGGATTCCGGAAAATCGCCCGCCTGATGCCCGAGCGACGCGAAGCACGGCTGGAGGTGGAGCGGCAGCGGATAGTAAATGCCCGTCCCAATGCCGTGCTGGCGCAGATGCGCCTGCAGCCGGTCGCGTTCCTCGACGCGCACCACATACTGGTTGAAAATGTGATGATTGACGAGTCCGCGATCCGCCCATGGCTCGGCGGGGAGCATCAGCGCGCCGCCGTCCAGTCCGTGGCTGGCGAACCGCTGGCGATACAGCGCGGCGTGGGAGCGCCGGGCGGCCGACCATCCGTCCAGATGCCGGAGCTTGATCTCGACAACCGCGGCCTGGATGGCGTCCAGCCGGAAATTGCCGCCAATGCAGTGGTGCAGATAGCGCTCCTCCATTCCGTGGTTGCGCAGGATCCGAAGCGAACGGGCCAGCGCCTCGTCCCGGCAGGTCACCAACCCGCCGTCGCCGAACCCGCCGAGGTTCTTGGTCGGGTAGAAGCTGTAGCAACCCGCCACTCCATAGGCGCCTGCGCGGAAGATTTCGCCCCGGGCGTCGCGGTATTCGGCACCAAGCGCCTGCGCTGCGTCCTCGATCACCGGCAGTCCGTGCGCGCAGGCTATCTGCGCAATGGCGTCCAGATCGCAGCACAATCCGAAGAGATGGACCGGCAGGATTGCGCGCACGCGATTCCCCGACCGGGTCCGCAGCGAACCGTCGGGCGCGCGATGGAGGCGCTGCTCCACCAGATCGGCCAGCGCCGCCGGATCGAGGTTGAAGGTCGTCGGATCGATGTCACAGAAGACCGGTTCCGCGCCCGCCCGATGCACGCAGCCGGCGGTGGCGAAGAACGTGTAGGGCGTGGTGATCACCGCGTCACCCGAACCGATCTCCAGCGCCATCAGAACCGCCAGGATGGCGTCCGTGCCCGAGGACATCCCAATCGCGTGCGCGGCTCCGCAGTAGGCGGCGAGGGCCGCTTCACAGGATTCAACCGCCGGTCCGAGCACGAATTCCTGGCGGTCCGCAAGGTCCGCGATCCGGGCAAGGATTTCCGTGCGCATCGGCGCGAACTGTTCTCGGAGATCAAGCAAGGGAACCTGCATGGACCCCTGCATGATGGCACGGGCGAGGCGGGGATCAATGCCGTTGTCCGGGGAACACGCCCCCCCGCCACCCAGTGAGCTGCGCGGGTTTCAGGTTCGCCTTCCCTAAGGCGTCGTAGAGCGCCAACAGGCTCAAGGCGCTTCTGTTGTAGCGGTGGCTCTGTCCCCGGCGGAGCCTTGCGCAGCCAGGGACGTGCCACCGGGCAGGAAAGGTGCGGACCCGCCCCCGGCGGCACCCCTTCGGGAGAGCCGCCGCGACAGCGGAGGGACTGACATCTTCGACTGGATCGTGGATCGCGCGAATCGGACTATGCCGGAATGAGGGACTGCCTCCGCTGCCCCGACACCGACGTCAAGCCGCCGCACTCCAAAGCGCTTCACGCAAAAGCATCCCGCCTGCCCGTGGGGTTTTGGAGTGCGGCAGTCCTCTGCCGCTTTCGATCCGCGTGGCTCGCGGAAGTCTGTGACGGGTCGCGAGTGGCAGACTCGGAAACACCCCCTTGTTGCGCGCAATTCCCGAAACGGCATTGCCCCTCGGGACCCACACGATCCCGCTTGCCTCCCGCCGGGCAACGGGGGTAGCCATTAAGGAATGAGCACTGTCACAACGTCTCGTGGCGGGGGTCGAATCGTATGATAGGCGTCGCTCGCGTCATTTGCAATGAAGGCTCTCGCTTCCACTCTTTCGTTAGTGCTCATCGCAGCGTTTGTGTGCGCTGAGGACGTGCTGATGGATGGTGGGCGCTCTCCCGATGGCCGCTACGAGGTTCGTATCGCTCACGAGGTCAGTACTGACCCGAACAACTCGCCAGATAGCTATTCCATCCTCCTTCACGCCGCCAAGACAACGAAGCCATTCTACGCACTCGACAGCATCGGCGGCTACAATCGATATGCAGCCGCCACTGAGCGTTGCCATGCTTTTTGGCATCGGTCAGGCGAGTTCGTCGTCATCACAGATCAAGCGACACGACACTCCAAAGAGATTTATATTCTTGCCGTTTCCACACAACGCACCGAGCGGCTCGCATTTCCTAATTACATCCAGAACGCACTTGGCCGAATCGGCGCGACCGAGATTGACCTTCATTGCGTTTCTACGCCGAAGGCATGGGACGGCGACGATCTGCTGTTGACGCTCTCGTTTTCCGCTCGACTGCCAACAGGACGACGCCAGTTCTACACCACTGATGTCACGTTGCACCTCAGCCACGGCCCCAATAGTGCGCCGACTGTCGGACTCAAGAACGTCACAACTCCAAAGGAACAAGAAGGCTGATACTGAACCAACTCATACAGCGCATCATGCCACCAGAGCCAAACAGTGAGCCACAGCCCAAACTTGCGCACGAGGAGTTGGTTCCACATCGGGCACTTCGCCGTTTTGTCGTAGGCTTTGCAGTCGGCGCTGTTCCAGTCGGTGTCTCGGTCGGTGTTGGCAATGGTTTTCCCGACGCACTCGTAGCCGCATCGACCGTCGGTTTGGTCTTCGGCGCGCTTTCGCTCTTCGGCAGGCGTATCTTGGATTTCCTGATCGAGCTCATTGCGCGGACCGGATAGAGCTTTCATTCGATGCCCTCCCGAAACTCAATGCCGCCTAATCCGCTGCATCGCCACCGATCGACGCTGAGCAGTGCAATGGCTTGGGGATAGTAGAGTTTCAGAAGAGCCAGGGTGCGGTTGAGCAGGCCGGTGCGTTCATCGACCAAGCTACGCCGGTGCTCGACCAGGGCCTGAAGCCGCCGCATGGCCGGAGAGGCGGCCACGCGTGCGCGTAACTCGGCATGATGGAGGTGGACGTACTCCGCGATCCGGGCGGCGTCGGAGGCGTCACTGTGGGCGTTGCTGACCGCGAAGCTGCGGCAGTAGCTGCGGACGGCGGCGGGGTTGAGGGGGAAGACGACGACGTCGGAGAACTGGCTGAAGAAGAGCACGAGATTGGGGGCGGGTTGCTCGAAAGCGACGGCGATGGGGCCGGTTGCAGCGCAGGCGCGCAACGCCTCAAACCAGGGATGAAGGGCGGCTGGGTCGGTGGAGACCTGGCCCGAGTGGGCTGGGGAGTGGTCGGGTCCTCGGAGGCAAAAATCGAGGTGGGTGTCGGATCGGTCGATGCCGATAAAGAGTGCAAACGGTGGGTTCATGGGGTAGGAGTTTGGTTGTGTTGTTGACGGCGCAAACCCAACCGGGCGACGGCAATATCGGGCGGTGTGGACCAGCCTCTGAGGAGTCGTTTTCGGTTGGGCCGCACCTGGCAGGGGAAGCCGGTAAGCTCAAAGTCCTCGAACGGACAGGTCGTTACAGTCTTTCCCGTGCCAGGGCGCCAAAACAGAAATCTACACCCCCGCCGGGACGGGGGAAAGCGGGAGGAGAGGCGGAAGTTGTTCACCGGCCTCAGAACCAAAATTGTGAATAACTTTGCCAGTGTCACAGACTTCCGATCTTGTCGTTAGCCTTTGCTAGGCGCTTCTTGCCTTCCGAACCGCCCGGCGGTATTTTCTGCCCATGACCGACAAGCAAGCTGTGATCGACGCGCTCAACAGGCTCCCAGAAGTTGCCTCTCTTGAGGAGATTACAGAGGAGCTTCACATCATGGCGTCCATTCCCCGCGGACGTGCGGACATCGCTGCCGGGCGCTCCAAGCCCCATTCGGAGGTCGAGCAATTCGTTGACTCATGGGCAACGGCATGGACTTCAAGGTAATCTGCGTGGCGACTCAGATACGTCGTGGAAAATCCAGGTCGTTAGGCCTCCTCACACACTCCCTATGGACGTAAACGCATACATCAGTTATCTCGTTATCTCGATTTCCATCGCGATTGCCGTAGCGACGTTTCTCTACAAGAGCGGTCATCCCTTCCTTCTCCTGGCTTTTCACGGCGACTCTAATCTGGCTGTTTCGGTCAATCGGCTCTTGGTTGTCGGATTCTATCTCATCAATATTGGATTTATTTGTTTATTCTCTGTTGCGGGAGGGCAAGTGCATGACGCAATTGGATTTCTAAAATATGTCTGCTCCAAGGTCGGCGTGGTGCTTTTTGTTCTCGGCGGCATGCATTTTTTCAACCTTTTCATTTTACTCACCGTCAGCCGCAAGGCTCGCCTCAACAATTCGCCAGCCCCTCCTCCGATTTCGCCGAATGCCTAACCCGCTGCAGCGAACCGCTCCGGGCGTCACGGCTCCTGCTCCCCGCAGACCCCCGCGCACGAGCCGCGTCGCGCTCCGCGGTCGCCGCGTCGTCAGTCCTCATCAGAGAACTCGCTGAACAACATACTACACTACATGAATCTCAAACGAATTGTCATTGTCTTCGCCCTTTCGAGCCTCTGCTTCGTCTCTTGCACGAAGACTGACTCTCACGCTCCTCCGCTCTTTTTGACTCAGAACATTGGAGAATCCTGTATGGTGTATTGGCGCCCCGCGCCGCTTGGACAGCACAATAACGTTCCTCCGGAACCAAAAGGCAGGATCGTCGCCGTCGAACGGGATGGTATCGTCATTGATGAGTCCAGCGATGGATCACAACCGGCTTCCCGATACTGGATTCCCTACGAACTTATTCAAACCGTTCAGATCAACAGCCGTGGACAGGCAATCAAGAAATGAGGCCTGCGCTGCAGCCATTGGGGTTGGGATGTTGCTCCTACAGGGCAGGAACCTTTCTTCAACCATAACCCAGGGTAGCTTCCCAACCCTGGGCTGTAGGATGTAGCCCCCTTGGGGCCTAACTTAGCGCCAATCGGGGCAGTCCTGAATGGCACTAACTTAAGCACTGTAGCGTTGGCCGTGTCGGCCGATGGCGGGCGGTTCCCAGGTTGGCGGACACGGCCAACACTACAAGCTACAAGCTGCATCCGAAACTCGCCTTAAGTTAACGCCATTCATGTCAGCCCTTCCGTTGTATCGGCGTCTCTCCCGAAGGGGTACCGCCGGGGGCGGGTCCGCACACCGCCTGCCCGGTGGCACGTCCCCGGCTTCGCGAAGCTCCGCCAGGGACAGAGCCACCGCTACAACAGAACGGCTGCGAGGCGCGGGTCCGACCCACAAGGCCCCGCCACCGCGAGGCGAATCGGGCGCCGAAGCCGGCGGGTCGAATGTCAGTCCCGGATGGCCCCAACTTAAGCACTTTAGCGTCGGCCGTGTCGGCCGATGGCGGGCGGCTCCCAGATTGGCCGACACGGCCAACACTACGGGCTGCATCCGAAACGGGGCTTAACCTTATCGCCATTCGCGGCAGTCTTCGCAGCTTTGCAGAATGGCGTGGCCTGCGCGGCTGCATTGACCGATTCTCCTCTGCCTATCCCGGGGTTGGTCAGGCGAGCGTGAGTTCGATCTCCCGCTGTCTCGCCTGGATCTCGAAGAGGATAGGCAGCCGGGTTAGTTCTTCGAGCACCGACCGGTTGGTGTGGCTGGCCACGTCGTCGGTCGAGTCCGGCAGGTTGTTGAGGATCAGACCCGCGCACGTGAGGCCGCGCGCCCGGATGTTTTCTACAGTCAGCAGGGTATGGTTGATGGCGCCGAGGCGATTGGCCACGACCACGGCCACGGGCAGGCTGAATTCCGCGGCGAGATCGGCAATGGAGCACTCAGCCGTGAGCGGCACCAGCCATCCGCCGATGCCTTCGACGACGACGCTGTCGCATTGCGCGCGGAGCGCCCGGTACCGGTCGCGGATGAGATCCAGGTCGAGGGTGCGGTTCTCGACGACGCAGGCGGTGTACGGCGCGGCCGGGGTGCGGAGCCAGACGGGATTGATGTCGTTGATCGGGATGGCGGGATCGCCCGCAGCCTGCAGGGCGATGGCGTCGTCACGATCCCCGCAGCAGATGGGTTTGAACCCCGCGGCTTTCAGGCCCGCCCGGCGCAGGGCGCGTACGATCAGGCAGGCGGCGTAGGTTTTGCCCACGCCGGTGTCGGTGCCGGTCAGGAACCACATGGGGGGAGGGAAGTTTGAACGCCGGACTTCGAACTTTGAATGTTGAATGACGAAGGGGCTCTCGAGGCCCCGCGGCCGGGAGGTGCCCCTGCCCCGGGGGATGCAAAGTTCGAAGTTCGAAGTTCAGCGTTCAACGTTCCTCAGGCTCCGATGGCGGCCTGGAGGGCTGCGGCGATGCGGTCGGCGTGTTGGTTGATCCGCGCACCGTCGCGGCCTTCGATCAGCAGGCGGACCTTGGGTTCGGTGCCGGAATAGCGGAGGAGCGTGCGACCTTTGCCGTTGAGTTCGCGATCCACTTCCTCGAGCAGGGCCGAAATGCCCGGGATGGATTCGAGCGGGGGTTTCTCGCGCACGCGGAGGTTGCGCTGGGCCTGCGGATATTTGTTGAGGCACTTCCGGAGTTCGGAGAGGGGTTTGCCGGTGGCGGCCATGATGCGGAGGATTTGGAGGGCGCTGACGATTCCGTCCCCGGTGGTGGCGTGATCGCGGAAGATGATGTGTCCGCTCTGTTCGCCGCCGAGGTTGAAATCGTTCCGGAGCATTTCCTCGATGACGTAGCGGTCGCCCACGGCGGTGCGAACCACGCGTCCGCCCGCCTGTTCGAGGCATTCATCGAGCCCGAAGTTGCTCATCACGGTGGCGACGAGGGTCTTGCCGGTGAGCCGGCCTTCGTGGAGCAGATGGAGGGCGGCGATGGCGAGGATTTCGTCGCCGTCGACGACGCTGCCGGTTTCGTCGCACAGGAGGACGCGATCGGCGTCGCCGTCGTGGCTGATGCCGAGTTGGACGCCGGTGGTGTGGACGATTTCCGCAATCCGTCCGGGATGGGTGCTGCCGCAGTTGGTATTGATGTTGGTGCCGTTGGGTTCGTTGTGGAAGACGGCCACATCGGCGCCGAGTTCGCGGAGGATGCAGGGGCTGGATTTGTAGGCGGCGCCGTTGGCGGCATCCAGGGCGATGCGGAATCCCTCGAGTGTGACCTGTTTGGGGAAGGAACTCTTGGCGTATTCGACGTAGCGCCCGAGTGCATCATCGATCCGGAACGCCTTGCCGATGCGGTCGGCGGTGGGCCGGACCGAGTCGATGCCGCTGGAGAACAGGAGGTCCTCGATGCGTTGTTCGACTGCGTCATCGAGCTTGAAGCCGTCGTGTCGGAACAGCTTGATGCCGTTGTCCTCGTAGGGGTTGTGGGAGGCGGAGAGGACGATGCCGGCGTCGGCCCGGAGGGAGCGGGTGATGTAGGCGACGCCGGGGGTGGGCAGCGGACCGATGAGCAGCACATCGACGCCGAGCGAGGTGATGCCCGCGACGAGGGCGCTTTCGAGCATGTAGCCCGAGAGGCGGGTATCCTTGCCGACGACAATCTTCCGACGGGCGCCTCCGGAGTGGGCGGCGCCGTGTAGATCCAGGATGACGTGGGCGGCGGCGCGTCCGAGTTTGAGGGCGGTCTCGGCGGTGACGGGTTCGATGTTGGCGACGCCGCGGACGCCGTCGGTGCCGAACAATTTCTGGCGGTTCATTTGATGCGGCATCGGGGTCAGGGGCGGAAGGAGGGGGCGGGGCCCTCGAACCGGAAGCGCGAGCTCTCGACGTCAGTCGCGATGTTTCGCTGGATCAGGTACCAGACCAGGGTCCCCATGGCGAGGCAGGCCAGCTTGATCTTCCAGTTGTGCAGAATCAGGTTTCTCATATTTCTCGAGCAGCAGCATTTGACCGAGGCGGCGGCGGAAGGATTCGGGGGTGAAGTTGCGTTCGACGCGGCCCTGGAAGCAGATGGAGACGATGCCGGTCTCCTCGGAGACGACGATGGCAATGGCGTCGGATTCCTCGCTGATGCCGAGTGCGGCGCGGTGGCGGAGTCCGAGACTGCGGTCGAGATCCTCGCGCTGGCTGACCGGGAAGATGCAGGCGGCGGCGATGATCCGGTCGTCGCGCAGGATGAGACCGCCGTCGTGCAGGGCGGTTTTTGGGTGGAAGATGGTGAGGACCAGTTCGGGGCTGAGGGCGCAGTCGAGGTTGATGCCACTCTCGGCGAAGTTGCGGATCCCGATGTCGCGTTCGATGGCGATGAGGGCGCCGCACTGGCGATGGGCGAGTTGAAAGACCGCGTCGGCGAGCAGTTCGATCGTCTCCCGTTTCTGGCGGTTGGTGGAGAAGAAATGATGACTGCCGAGTTCGGCGAGGGCGCGCCGCAGCTCGGGCTGGAAGATCACGACGAGGGCGATGGCGAGGAAGACCGAGAACCGTTCCATCAACCAATTGAGGACCTGGAGATGGAGCAGTTGGGAGACCAGGGTGAGAAAGAGCAGCAGCACCGCCAGGCCCGTCAGCACCCGGGCGCCGCGCGTCCCCCGGAAGTAGAGGTAACCGTAGTAAATCGCGATGGCCAGCAGCAGGATCTCGATGGCGGAGGTCCAGTGGGTGCGGGCGAACTCGGAAATGGGAAGCGTCATGAGGCGTTGAGGATCGCCTCGGTCATCCGGAGGGCGTCCCCGGTTTCCATTACATCATGGACGCGCAGGATGCGCGCCCCTTTTTCCCGGGCATGGGAGGCCAGGGCGACCCCGGCCCAGAGGCGGTCGCCCGGGCGGGGGATGCCCAGGACGCGTCCGAGGAAGGATTTCCTCGAAACGCCGACCAGGACCGGGCAACCGAGGGCCGTCAGCCGGGGCAGATCGCGGAGCAGGGCCAGGTTGTGGGCGACGGTCTTGCCAAATCCGATCCCGGGATCGATCACGATCGATTCGGGCGCGATCCCCCGCGAGTGAGCGGACGCCACCCGCTCCTCGAGGAAGGCCAGAACTTCGGCGGTCACGTCCTCGTAGTGCGGGTCCCCCTGCATGTCGGGGGGAGCCCCTTTCATGTGCATGAGCACCAGCCCCGCTCCGGAAGCCCGCACCGTCTCCGCCATCGCCGGGTCGTGCCGGAGCGCGGAGATATCATTGACGATGTCCGCACCGGATTCCAGGGCGGCGGCGGCGGTCGCGGCATTCCGGGTATCGATGGAGATGGGGATCGCGGACACCCGCCGCAGGGCCCGGAGGACCGGCATCACCCGGCGGCATTCCTCGGCGGCGTCCACGGGCGCGGCGCCGGGGCGGGTCGATTCCCCGCCGATGTCGATGAGGTCGGCTCCCGACTCGATCATCCCGAGCGCGTGCGCCACCGCCCGATCCGGGTCCTCGTGCGAACCGCCGTCCGAGAACGAGTCGGGGGTGACGTTGAGCACGCCCATGATCAGGCCGCGCGATTCGAGGTCGTAGGTTTGGGTGCGGATTCGCCAGCGCATCGGTAAAAGCTTGCGGCCCGGGCCTGCCGCGGCGAGATCATCGGGGCAGATGCAGACACCCTCAAGCAGGAAGGCGACCCTCGCGATTGCATGGACTCTCTGCGCGGCAATCGGCCCGGTGGCGGCCCAGCCGAACGCATCCGCACCGGTGCGGGCCTCGACGATCCTGCATTCGGATGGATCGCAGACGTCGACCCAGACCGATCCCGCAGCGGGCACGGTGGAGACGACGACGCGCGACGCGTCCGGCGCATTGACGCGCCGGAAGATCCTCAAATCGGGTCAGGACGGACGTGCCGTGTCGGCGGAGGTGTACGACGGGCGAGGACGTCTGCAATACCGCTCGGAATTCATCCGCGACGCGCTGGGGCATGTCTCCGAGGAAATCCGCCGGACGGCGGCGGGCGGCCTCATCCAGCGGCTCGTGTTCGAGTCGGCTCCGGACGGGCGGATTTTGCGGACCCGCGCCTTCGGTCCGGATGGTCGGCCGATGTCGCCCGACTCGCCGCTTCCGGTGGTGCGGGGTCCGGCTCCCGTGCGGCCGGCGACGTCTCCGGCGGTGCGGCGCCCGGTGGCGGGCACCGCGCAGGCTCCGCTGGCCACCCCGCCGCGTCCTTCCCCAACCGCAACGCCGACGCCTCGGTCGAGGCCCACCTCCCGCCCGTCCGGGCGTCCCTGAGCTGTCCCCATGGGTCGATACCGGGGCTGGGTGCTGATTTTGCTGGGGGCCGGCTTGGCCGCCGGGGGAGGGTTGTGGAAAAGCGCGGTGGCGGATCGGGAGGCCCGGTTTCTCCGGGAACGACTGGCCGTGGCGGAGGGCGAGAACGCGCGGTTGCGCAAACTGGTCGGCGAATCCGAGGCGCGACGCACGATGGAGGAGGATCTCCCGCGGCGAGCCGAGATTGAGGCGATCACGGCCGGGGTTCGGGAGTTGAAGTTTTTAAGTCCGGTGACCTACGAAATCCTCGACCGGGCGAGAGTGCCGGAGGTGGTCCGGGAGAAGCTCGCGCAGCATTATCAGCCGGAAGATTTCAGGAGGATGTCGGCGGCCTACGCAGCGCTCGGGCTGTTGCCCGAGGGTTACGATCTCGAGAAGGGGATTATCGGGTTGCTGGGCGAACAAATGGCGGCGTTCTACGACCAGCATGCCGACCGGTTGTTTCTGCTCGGCGGAACGCGGCTCGACCGGTCGAATGATCGCATGATCCTGTCGCACGAGCTGACGCATGCGTTGCAGGACCAGCATTTCAAGCTCGAGACGTTCCCGCTTCAGGACAAGGAGAACGACGATCTGGTAATGGCGCTCGGCGCCCTCATCGAAGGGGACGCGACCGTGGTGATGAGCCGGTTCCTGCTCGAGGACAGCGCCCCGCCGCGGGCGGGTGAGCTTGTCTCCGCGCTTCTCTCGCAGGATCTCGCGCAGTTGGCGGCGGCCCCGCGGTTCCTGCGCGAAAGCCTCCTCTTCCCGTATGTGCAGGGTCAGAAGTTTTGCGACACCCTGGTCGCGCACGGAGGGATGGAGGGGGTGACGCGTGCGTTTCGTGATCCGCCGCGATCCAGCGCGGAGATCCTCGATCCTTCAAGGTACCTCGCACCGGCGCTGCGTCCGCGCCGTGTGTTCGCACCCGAGCTCAAGGCGCCCGCGGGAGTGGAACTCGTGGCGACCAACGTCGCCGGCCGGTTCGGCATCGAATGTATGTTCGACGAATGGTTGGCGGGTAAGGACGGCGACGCCGCCGGGTGGGACGCGGACCGATACTGGGTTTACAAGGTGTCGGCGGGCGGTCAGCTCATCGCCTGGCGTTCGCGCTGGCGGACGCCCGAGGCGGCCGCGCAGTTCGAGGCCTCCCTGCTGCAGATTCGCGAAGCGATGGACGCCCGGCGGGGCGGTCGGCCCCCCGGCGTGGGCAGAACCCTGGAACGTCGGGAGAACGAAGTACTTCTGGTCGAGGGGATCGAGGCCTTGCTCCCTGCATTGGGGGCCGCCCTCGACTCCGTTGCGGTCAGCGCGATCCCGCCCGCTGCGCCGTAGCCGGACCGCCATTTGCCCCGAGTCCCGGGTCCTGGGATTTTTGACACCTGCGGTCACGCGGGGCTTGTCACTGCCGTCTGCCCGGAATAGAGTAAGCCATGAGCGGGAATCATTCCGGGGACGGCAAGATTCTACAGCACGGCGTGGGTCTGGGCGTCGCGACGCCTGAACTGGTCCGGCGCCGGGCCCGTGAGCTGGCGGTGATCAACGGGCGCGACCCGGACGATTACACCGACGCCGACTGGCAACGGGCCAAGCGTGAATTGCACGGAGGCCATGATTTTCTGCATGGGGAGGATGCCCCCGAGTCGTCGGAAATGGCGCTCGCCGAGGAGAACGATCACCGGGTCGACAGCCGGACGTTGGAAGCCCCGGAGAATCTCGGTGAGGAACTGTTTGCGGAGGGCATGGACGAGGCCGTGCACGAACAGATGCTCGCCGCGCGGCGACAAGCGGATGCGGATGAGGGATGATCCTCCTGCCTGCCTGCCCGCGTCCCGGCGGTGAGAGAGGCGGGTCCGGTGAGCTTCGGGCAGACGTTGGGCCGTGGATCTGCGGCTATTTGCCGGGGGGTTGTCGGCCGTAGTGAACGCGAATCAACCACAACCCGTGCGCCGGGGAGGCGGGGCCGGCCTGGCCGTGACCGGCGAGGAGATCGTTGATCCGTTGGACCGGGGCTTTGGCCGTGGCGATGCGGATCAGCGTCCCGGTGAGCAGGCGGACCATTTTGTAGAGGAAACCGTCCCCTTCGAAATCGATCTCGAGGATTCCGTTGCGGCGGCGGGTGGAGATGCGGTGGAGGGTGCGGCGGGTGTCGGCGACCGGGGTGCCGCGGTTGGCGGAGAATTTCCGGAAGTCATGGCGGCCCAGCAAACGCGCAGCGGCGTCCGCGAGCAGGGAGCGGTCGACGAGAGACGGGAGATGCCACGCGCGGCCGATTTCGTGCGGGGGAAGCACGGGATCGGTGCAGAGCCGGTAGCGATAGAGTTTGCCGGTGGCTGAATACCGGGCGTGGAAGTCCGGCGCCGCCCGCAGGACGGACCTCACGCGGATCTGCGCGGGCAGGTTTCCATTGAGCGCCGCCAACCACGTGGCGGTGGTGCGTCCGCCGGGGACGTCGGCGTGCGCCACTTGCGCGAGCGCATGCACCCCGGCGTCCGTGCGTCCCGCTCCGTGCACGATGACGCGATGGCCGGCGATCCGGGTGAGGGCGGTTGCGAGGTGATCCTGCACGGAGCCGCCCCCGGACTGGCTTTGCCAGCCGCAGAAGGGTCCGCCATCATACGCGATGCGAAGGCGCAGTCTCATCCGGCAGGAGAGTGGAGGCCGGGGGACCGGGCGGCAAGCCACGGCGGCTGCGACGGGACGGCGTCAGTGCCCCGGCGGGTCGGGGTCCGCTTTCGAGGGGATTGCCAGCGAGATGGCGATGGCCCCGCCGATCAGCAACGCGATGATTCCCAGCGACCACGTGATCGGAAATTTTCCGCCAGCCGCCTCGTTCAACCAGACCATTTTGAGTCCGACGAACACGAGGACCAGGCCGAGGCCGTATTTGAGGAAGTGGAATTTGTGTATCGCGCCAGCGAGCAGGAAGAACAGCGCGCGCAGTCCCAGGATGGCGAAGACGTTCGAGGTGTAGACGATGAGCGGTTCCTTGGTGATCGCGAAGATTGCAGGGACGGAGTCCACCGCGAAAACGATGTCGGTGATCTCGATGAAGACGAGGCAGACGAGCAGCGGGGTGGCGTGGAGGATGCCGTTCCGGCGCACGAAGAACTTTTGTCCGTCGAGTTCGGGGGTGACCGGCATCAGGCGGCGCATGAACCGGATGATGGGGTTTTTCTCGGGATCGATGGGCTTTTCGGGGGCGATGAGGATCTTGAGTCCGGTGAGGATGAGGAATCCGCCGAAGACCCAGACGACCCAATGAAACTGCATGAGCGCCGAGCCGAGCCCGATGAAGAGCGTCCGGAAAATGATGGCGCCGAGGATCCCGTAGAAGAGGATGCGATGCTGGTATTTGCGGGGGATGCCAAAGAAGCCGAAGACGACGACGAACACGAACATGTTGTCGACGGAGAGGGATTCCTCGATGACGTAACCTGCGAGAAACTCGAGCGCCACGTTCTGGGCGGCCTGGTCGGCGGTGAGGCCCATGCGCGACATGAGTTCCGCCTGCAGCACGGGGTCGCGGTTGAACTCCCAACGGGCGAACTGCCAGAACACGACGTTGAAGATCAGGGCGAGGGTCACCCAAAATATCACCCAGCCCAGCGCCTCGCGCGCGGTGACCTCGCGGGCCTGCTTGTGAAACACCCCTAGATCAAGGGCCAGCACCATGAGCACGAAGAGCGTGAACCCGACATAGAACCACCAGTATTGGGCGAACGGGAACAGGCTCACGTAATCCATGGGCGCGGGGATCGGGTCGAGGGGTCGGGCAGGCCGGGCGGCGGTCTGTAATACCACAGCGACGCACCTGTGCAAGCGGGTCCCGCGCACGGGTCCCGCGCACGGGTTCGCGGGCCGGGGGCCGGGGGCCGCTCTTTTGCCAAAGGCGATGGCAGATGGGAGTGCAGATACCGGCGGGCGAAGCTCATCCTGCGGTTGCAGGGCGCGGGATCGCCCGCTTAATTCGCCCGGATGAGCACCAAGCCGGCCGACCCCAAACCCCAGGACGATGCGGCGCAGGCCCTCCGTCTCCAGGAAGTCTACCGCCGCATCCGGGAGGAGATGGCCAAGTTCATCGTCGGCCAGGATGAGGTCATCGAGCAGTTGCTCATCGCGGTGCTGGCGGGGGGTCATGTCCTGCTGGAAGGGGTGCCCGGGCTGGCCAAGACCGCCATGGTCCGGTCGCTGGCGCGCACCATGGATCTCTCCTTCCGCCGGATCCAGTTCACGCCCGATCTCATGCCCGCCGACATCACCGGCACCGAAATCATCCAGGAAGATCCGACCAACGGCCGTCGGAATCTGGTGTTCCAGCGCGGCCCGATTTTCGCGCAGATGGTGCTGGCCGACGAGATCAACCGCACGCCGCCCAAGACCCAGAGCGCGCTGCTTGAGGCGATGCAGGAGCACAGCGTGACGGTCGGCGGCCACACCTCCCGGCTCGAGGAGCCGTTCTTCGTGCTGGCGACCCAGAACCCCATCGAGCAGGAGGGGACCTATCCGCTGCCCGAGGCGCAGAAGGACCGGTTCCTGTTTCATGTGAAGGTCGACTATCCCGACCGCGAGGAGGAGCGTGAGATTGTCGTGCGGACGACCAGTGCGTTCTCGGCGGATCTGAGGCCGGTGATCGGCGGGGCCGAGATCGTGCAGTGCCAGCAGCTCATCCGCAGGGTGCCCGTGCCCGAGCACGTCATGGATTTCACGCTCGATCTGGTGCGGGCGACCCGCCCCGCCGCGGCGAAGGCGGGCACGGCGAACCTCTCCGATCTGATCGCCTGGGGGGCGGGTCCGCGCGCCTGTCAGTGCCTGATTTTGGGCGGCAAGGTGCGTGCCCTGCTGCGGGGGCGCACGCATGTGACCCTCGATGATGTCGAGGCGCTCTCGATGCCGGTGCTGCGTCACCGCCTCGTGGCGACTTTCAATGCGGAAGCCGAGGGGGTCACGGTCGAGGAGATTGTGCGCCGTGTGATCGCCTCGGTGCCGCGCCACAGCCCGGCTTCGGCGCTCTGATCGCGCCCCGGTTGCTCTCCGGCGTCTTTCGGTCGAACCCCAGAACCCCACGCGGTGTCCCGGATCTCGGAATTTCTCAGCCCGGCGGATCTGCAAAAGATCTCGAACCTCCAGGTGCTGGCGCGCCGGGTGGTCGAGGGATTTGCGGTCGGGCTGCACCGGTCGCCGCACAAGGGGTTCAGCGTCGAGTTCAAGCAGCACCGTCCGTATGTGCACGGGGACGAGATCCGGCGCATCGATTGGCGCGTGTTCGGCCGGTCCGACCGGCATTACATCCGGGAGTATGAGGAGGAGACCAATCTCCGCGCCACGTTGCTCCTCGATTGCAGCGGTTCGATGGCATATGCGGGGGAGGGACGGATCTCGAAGCTCACGTATGCCACGCGGCTCGCGGCTGCGCTGGCGTATCTGATGATCCAGCAGGCCGACAGCGTGGGGTTGGTCACCTTTGACACGAAGGTGCGCCGTTACATACCCCCGCGCTCCCGCATCAGCCACCTGCGGGCGATCACCGACGAACTGGCTTCGCTCAAGCCCGGCGGCGAGACCAGTCTCGGCCGGATCTTTCACGATCTGGTCCCCCGTTTGCACCGGCGAGGGTTGCTGGTGGTGTTGTCGGATTGTTTCGGTGATCCCGCCGAGTTGCTGCGGGCCATGGCGCACCTACGGCATGCGCGGCACGAGGTGCTCATCTTTCAGCTCTGGGACCCGGACGAGTTGGAGTTCCCGTTCCGGGGCTGGACCAAGTTCCGGTCGCTCGAGAATGCCGCGCAGGAACGGTTGCTTGATCCCGCCGTGCTCCGGGAGGGGTATCTCGAGCGGTTGGCCGCGTTTCGGGAGGAGCTGACGCGCGGGTGCCGGCGTCACCACGTCGACCTCGTGCCGTTCACCACTGATCAACCGTTCGCCGCGGCGCTTGGGGCGTATTTTCAGCGTCGGACCCGCCGGGCATGACGTTTCTAAACCTCGCATTGGTGACGGGTGCGGCAGCGCTGGCGATCCCGGTGTTGATCCACCTGTTCCACCGCAGCCGGTTCCGGGTGGTGGAGTGGGGGGCGATGCATCTGCTCGAGCAGGTGATCCGCACGAATCGGCGCCGGGTGCGGATCGAGCAGATCCTGCTGCTGCTGCTGCGGGCGCTCATCCCGGTCCTGCTCGCGCTTTTGATGGCGCGTCCGGTGTTCACCGGGCGCGGCATCCTGTCGGGCAACGCACCCTCGTCCGTGATCCTGATCCTCGACGATTCCTATTCCATGCAGGGGCGCACGACGACGGGAACGACCTGGCAACGTGCCCTCGAGGCGGCCACGGGGATTCTGGACGCGCTGCCACGCGGGTCGGATGCGGCGGTGGTGTTCATGGGGGGGAAAGCGCGGGCGCTCTCCCCCCAACCGGTTTTTGATCTGCGGCGGCTCGGAGAGACCCTGCGCGCGGCGGGCCCGGCGTATGGTGCGGCGGATGTCGGGGGGACGTTCGAGGTGGTCGCCGGTCTGCTGCCGCGGATGCATCATGCCGACAGGGAGGTGATTGTCGTC